>Ga0136613_10000083_pt1 | contig 33433 bp, 35 predicted proteins | sample AntDrymUQ2722106_2_FD_106649 | JGI IMG/M metagenome (GOLD analysis project Ga0136613, IMG submission 106649) | Polar desert sand microbial communities from Dry Valleys, Antarctica - metaG UQ272 (21.06) | ecosystem: Environmental > Terrestrial > Soil > Desert | place: Antarctica: Dry Valley... | reverse complement strand
GCGGTCAGGACCGGCAGAGCGGTCAGGACCGCGACCGCCACAGCGGCCGCAATGAGACTCGCGGCGACAATCGGAACGACACTCGCACCGACAACCGCCCGGACACCCGCATCGACAATCGCACCGACAACCGCGGTGACGGCCGGGACGACGACTTCGACGGTAGCGGCCGGCGTCGCCGCGGCCGCTACCGCGACCGGAATCGTCGCGGCCGAGAGGGCGGTGACCGCTTCGGCGGCAACGAGCCGGACCCGACGGTCAGCGAGGACGACGTCCTGATCCCGGTAGCCGGCATCCTGGACATCCTGGACAACTACGGGTTCATCCGGACTTCGGGTTACCTCACCGGGCCGAACGACGTCTACGTCTCGTTGTCGCAGGTCCGCAAGCACGGCCTGCGCCGCGGCGACGCGATCACCGGGGCCGTCAAGCAGCCGCGGGACGGAGAGAAGCGCGACAAGTACAACGCGCTCGTTCGACTGGACACCGTCAACGGCATGGATCCCGAGCAGGCCCGGCAGCGGCCGGAGTTCACGAAGCTGACCCCGCTCTATCCGCAGGAGCGACTGCGGCTGGAGACCGAGCCGGGCATCTTGACGACGCGGATCATCGACCTGGTCATGCCGATCGGCAAGGGCCAGCGGGCGCTGATCGTGAGCCCGCCCAAGGCCGGGAAGACGATGGTGCTGCAGGCGATCGCGAACGCGATCACCACGAACAACCCCGAGTGCCACCTCATGGTCGTGCTCGTCGACGAGCGGCCCGAAGAGGTCACCGACATGCAGCGCTCGGTGAAGGGTGAGGTCATCGCCTCGACCTTCGACCGGCCGCCGTCGGACCACACCACGGTGGCGGAGTTGTCGATCGAGCGGGCCAAGCGCCTGGTCGAACTCGGCCACGACGTCGTCGTACTGCTCGACTCGATCACCCGGCTCGGCCGCGCCTACAACCTCGCGGCCCCGGCGAGCGGGCGGATCCTGTCCGGTGGTGTTGACTCCACCGCGCTGTACCCGCCCAAGCGCTTCCTGGGAGCTGCCCGCAACATCGAGGGCGGCGGCTCACTGACGATCCTCGCCACTGCGCTGGTGGAAACCGGCTCGACGATGGACACGGTGATCTTCGAGGAGTTCAAGGGCACCGGCAACGCCGAGCTGAAGCTGGACCGCAGGCTCGCCGACAAGCGCATCTTCCCGGCGATCGACATCGATCCCTCCGGGACGCGCAAGGAGGAGATCCTGCTCCCGCCGGAGGAGTTGGCGATCATCATCAAGCTCCGCCGGGTACTGCATGCCCTGGAATCACAGCAGGCCCTGGAGTTGTTATTGAACAAGGTCAAGGAGTCTCGGAACAACATCGAGTTCCTGATGCAGATCCAGAAGACGACAGTCGGAGACTGACGTCACCGCTTCGAGAGGACCAACAGTGTGAAGGCCGACATCCACCCCGAGTACACCGAGACGCAGGTCACCTGCAGCTGCGGCAACACGTTCAGCACCCGCAGCACCTCCAAGAGCGCCACCCTGCACGCGGACGTCTGCTCAAACTGCCACCCCTTCTACACCGGTAAGCAGAAGATCATGGACACCGGTGGGCGGGTGGCCCGCTTCGAGCGCCGCTTCGGCAAGCGGACCGCCGACACCGGCAAGTAGCTCCTCCACGGCGCTCGTTCCGATCCTGATAGCAAGGTCGGAACGGGCGCCGTTGCCATGCAAAGGACGTCACCGATGATCACCAGCGAGGCGTTGCCGGAGCTGCTCGCCGAGTACGCCGAGATCGAGACCACGCTGTCCGATCCCGCCGTACACGCCGATCAGGCCCGTGCGCGGCAACTCGGCCGCCGGTACGCCGAACTCGGTCAGGTCGTCGAGACGTCGCGACGGCTGGAGCAGGTTCGCGGTGATCTCGCCGCCGCGCGTGAGCTGTCCGCAGAGGACGCCAGCTTCGCCGCCGAGGCGGAGACGCTGGCCGGTGAGGTCGCCGACCTGGAGGAGAAGCTGGTCACCCTGCTGCTGCCGAGCGACCCGCACGACGGCAAGGACGTCATCCTCGAGGTCAAGGCGGGGGAGGGCGGCGAGGAGTCGGCACTATTTGCCGGTGACCTGCTCCGGATGTACCTCCGATACGCCGAGCGCCGGGGCTGGCGCGCGGAGGTGCTCGATGCCACCGAGAGCGACCTCGGCGGATTCAAGGACGTCGCCGTGGCCATCAAGGGCCGCGGCGCCGAAGGCATCTGGGAACGGCTGAAGTACGAAGGCGGCGTCCACCGCGTGCAGCGGGTTCCGGTGACGGAATCGCAAGGGCGCATCCACACATCGGCGGCCGGCGTACTGGTGCTGCCCGAGGCCGAGGACGTCGACGTGACGATCGACCCGGCGGACCTGCGCATCGACGTCTACCGATCTTCCGGCCCGGGCGGGCAGAGCGTGAACACCACCGACTCGGCCGTGCGGATCACCCACGTCCCGACCGGCATCGTGGTGTCCTGCCAGAACGAGAAGTCGCAGCTGCAGAACCGTGAGCAGGCCATGCGGATTCTGCGCGCCCGGATGCTGGCCGCGGCGCAGGAGGAAGCCGACGCCGCCGAGAACGACACCCGGCGCAGCCAGATCCGCACCGTCGACCGGAGCGAGCGGATCCGGACGTACAACTTCGCGGAGAACCGGATCGCTGACCACCGCGTCGGGTACAAGGCCTACAACCTTGACCAGGTGCTCGACGGCGACCTCGACGCGGTGATCGACGCGCTGCATGCGGCTGACACGGAGGCTCTGCTCGCCGGGAACGCCGCCTCGTGACCCCCGCTGGCTCCACTTTGCCTGCCGGGGGGCCCCGCAAACAGGATAAATCGCCCGCCGCCGCGGCCAGCCGACAGGCAAAGTCGATGCGAGAGGCGGTCGCGGACGCGGCTCGCCGACTGGCTCACGCGGGTGTGGCGAGCCCTCAAGTGGACGCGGAGGAGTTGCTCGCCCACGCACTTGGCGTGCGCCGGTCCGCGCTGGTGACCGTGTCGAGCGTGGACCCGACCGCCTTGAACAGGTTCACCGTCCTCGTTGAGCAGCGCGCCGACCGGGTTCCGCTGCAGCACCTGACCGGGGTCGCCGGCTTCCGCTACCTGGAACTGTCCGTCGGCCCGGGCGTCTTCGTGCCGCGCCCGGAGACCGAGCTGCTGGCCGGGTGGGCGATCGACCGGCTGCGCCCGCATCCCGCGCCCCTGGTCGCCGACCTGTGCGCAGGCTCAGGCGCCATCGCCCTGTCGATCGCCCACGAACTGCCGAATGCCGAGGTCTACGCCGTCGAACTCGACCAGTTGGCGGTGGCCTGGGCCGGCCGCAACGCCGATGCGCGAACCGCCGCGGGGGACCGGCGGATCACCCTGATCCAGGCCGACGCCGCCGACCCGCGAACCCTGGCCGGGCAGGACGGGACGCTTGACGCCGTACTCACCAATCCACCGTACGTGCCCGACGACGCGATCGTGGACCGGGAGGTCGCCGAACACGACCCGCCGCTCGCGCTGTACGGAGGACCGGACGGGCTCTGCGTCGTACGCCGCCTGATCGACCGGGCTGCCCAGCTGCTCAAACCGGGCGGGCTCCTCGGCATCGAGCACGCCGACCTCCAAGGCGAGGCGCTGCTCGCAGCGGTGACCGCGGACGGCCGGTTCCGTGACGTCCTCGACCATGTAGATCTCAATGGCCGTCCGCGGTTCACCACCGCAACCCGCCGGTGATCATGGACTTTGGCCGGTCAGGACCGGCCAAACCCCATGATCACGGCCGGGGGGTGGGCGGATGACGCGGGTGTTCGACTGCGGGCAGCCCGACCGCCGGCGGCGCGGGATCGGCGCGGCCGCCGACGCGATCGCCGGCGGGCGGCTCGTCGTCCTGCCGACGGACACCGTCTACGGGCTGGGCGCCGACGCGTTCACCCCTGAGGCGGTGGCCGGCGTACTGCGGGCCAAGGGGCGGGACAGGGACATGCCGGTGCCTGTTCTCGTCGGCTCGTGGAGCGGGATCGACGGGCTGATGACCACCGTCCCGGATCCGGTGCGTGCGCTGGTCCGCGCGTTCTGGCCGGGCGGACTGACCCTCGTCGTCCAACACGCCCCGACGCTCGCCTGGGATCTCGGCGACGCGCAAGGCACCGTCGCGGTGCGGATGCCGCTGCATCCGGTGGCATTGGAGCTTCTCGAACGCACCGGGCCGCTGGCGGTGTCCAGCGCCAACCGCAGCGGCGAACCGCCGGCCACCACCATCGCGCAGGCGCGTGAGCAGCTCGGCGACGCCGTACAGGTCTACCTCGATGCCGGTCCCACCGCGGCCGCGGTGGCCTCGACCATCGTGGACGCCACGGTCTCCCCGCCTCGGCTGTTGCGCCGCGGCGCCGTCGGGCTGGCGGAGTTGCGCGACGTCGTACCGGATATCGAGGAGATACCGTGACCACCATGAGCACACCCTTCTGGGGACCGGATTTCGACGCGCTGCAGCAGCAGGACCCGGACATCGCCGGCGTCCTGTTGGCAGAACTCGAGCGGGCCCGCGGAGGACTGCAGCTCATCGCGAGTGAGAACTTCACGTCCCCCGCCGTCCTTGCCGCCCTGGGCTCGACGCTGTCGAACAAGTACGCCGAGGGTTACCCCGGTCGGCGCTACTACGGCGGTTGCGCCGAGGTGGACAGGGCCGAGGAGATCGGCATCGCCCGTGCCAAGGACCTCTTCGGCGCCGAACACGCCAACCTGCAGCCGCACTCCGGCGCCAGCGCCAACTTCGCGGCCTACGCCGCCTTTTGCGTGCCCGGCGACACGATCCTCGGGATGGCGCTCCCGCACGGGGGGCATCTGACCCACGGCACGAAGGTCTCCTTCTCCGGGAAGTGGTTCAACGCCATCGCGTACGGCGTGCATCGCGACACCGAGCACATCGACTACGACCAGGTTCGGGACCTGGCCCGCGAGCACCGGCCGAAGGTCATCGTGTGCGGTGGCTCGGCGATCCCGCGGCTGATCGACTTCGCGGTGTTCCGCGAGATCGCCGACGAGGTGGGCGCTGTTCTGATCGTCGACGCGGCGCACTTCATCGGCCTGGTCGCGGGCAAGGCCATCCCGAGCCCCGTCCCGTACGCCGACGTCGTGACCATGACGACGCACAAGGTGCTGCGCGGCCCCCGCGGCGGCGCGATCCTCTGCACCTCCGAGCACGCAAGGGCGATCGACAAGGCGGTGTTCCCGTTCACGCAGGGCGGCCCGCTGATGCACTCGATCGCGGCCAAGGCGGTGAACCTGCTGGAGTGCAAGCGGCCGGCGTACCAGACCTATGCCAAGCAGGTCATCGCCAACGCGCAGGCGCTTACCGACGGGCTGGCCGCCGAGGGGTTGCGCCCGGTGGCCGGCGGGACGGACACCCACCTGGCGCTGTTCGATCTGCGCGACATCGACGTTACCGGCGCACAGGCGGAGGACCGCTGCGACGCGGCCGGCATCGTGCTGAACAAGAACGCGATCCCTTACGACCCGCAGCCGCCGTCCGTCGCCTCGGGCATCCGGGTGGGCAGCCCGTCGGTGACCACCCAGGGGATGACGGAGCCGGACATGAAGGACGTGGCCGGTCTGATCGGTCAGGCGGTGCGGGACGAGGACGGGTCGGCGGCCGAGGAGCTGGCGGCTGCTGTTCGCGCTCTCGTCGCTCGTTGCCCGGCGTACCCGCGCCCGTAGGGGTCGGGGTGCGCGAGTTCGCCGTCGTCCTGCTCGTCGCGGCGATCGTCACCTATCTGTTGACTCCGCTGCTGCGTGCCCTGGCGACCCGCACCCAGGCGATGGCGCAGCCGCGTGACCGCGACGTCCACGCGATCCCCACCCCGCGGCTGGGCGGGCTGGCGATGTACGGCGGGATTCTGGCCGCGGTGTTCGTGGCCACGGTGCTGCCGGCCCTCCAGCGCACGTTCGTCTACTCGCAGGACATCCTCGGTGTGCTGTTGGCCGGCGGTGTGATCTGCCTGCTCGGGGCGCTCGACGACCGGTTCAACCTCGACGCGCTGACCAAGCTGACCGGGCAGATCGCCGCGGCGGGCATGATGGTGCTGTTCGGCGTGCAGATCTCGTTCTTCTACTTCCCGTTCGGCGACGCCGGCACCGTCTCACTCGGCAACGACATCGCGGTGCCGCTGACGGTCCTGCTGACTGTCCTGACCATCAATGCGATGAACTTCATCGACGGGCTGGACGGGTTGCTCGCCGGCGTCGCCGGCATCGCCGCGCTGGCCTTTTTCGCCTACAGCTACCAGCTGTCCCGCACCGGGTTCTCCGACATCGCGAGCGCACCGACGCTGATCGCCGCCGTACTGGCCGGGTCCTGCCTGGGCTTCCTTCCGCACAACTTCCAGCCGGCCCGGATCTTCATGGGCGATTCCGGATCCATGCTGATCGGCCTGATGCTCGCCGCGGCGGCGGTGTCGGCCACCGGCAAGGCCGACCCGCAGACCTTCGCCAGCGCCACCTCGCTCCTCCCGCTGACCCTGCCGCTGCTGGTTCCGCTTGCGGTGCTCGCGTTCCCGCTGGTGGACCTGGTGCTGGCGGTGCTGCGCCGCGCCCGAGCCGGTCGGTCGCCGTTCAGCGCCGACAAGTTGCATCTGCATCACCGGCTGCTGGAGATCGGGCATTCGCACCGGCGGGCGGTGCTGATCCTCTACCTGTGGACCATGGTGCTGGCGTTCGGAGCGGTGGCGATGTCGGTCTTCGGAGTCTCGGCGGGGGTGCTGTGGCTGCTCGGGGCACTGCTCGTCGTGGCTGTCCTGGTGAGCACGATTCCGCAGCTCCGCCCGCCCCGGCGAACCCCTCCGTGGGCCGCTGCCCGGCATCCGGTTGAGCGTGACTGACTGATAACGTCGGCCCGGCCCACGACAACGAAAGCAGGGATTCGCCCATGGCGGAGCTGACGATCTCCTCCGAGGAGATCCGGAGCGCAATCGAGGACTACGTCTCGTCGTACTCACCCGACGTCACGCGGGAAGAAGTCGGCACGATCACCGAGACCGGCGACGGCATCGCACGGGTCGAGGGCCTCCCCGGCGCCATGACCAACGAACTGCTGGAGTTCGAGGGCGGCGTACTCGGCATCGCGCTCAACCTCGACGTCCGCGAGATCGGCGCGGTCATCCTCGGCGACTATGCCGGCCTGGAGCAGGGCCAGTCGGTCAAGCGGACCGGCAACATCCTGTCCGTCCCCGTGGGCGACGCATTCCTCGGGCGCGTCGTCAACCCGCTCGGCCAGCCGATCGACGGACTCGGCGCGATCGAGTCAGACGAACGCCGGCCGCTGGAGCTGCAGGCACCGACCGTCGTCGAGCGGCAACCGGTCAAGGAGCCGCTGCAGACCGGCATCAAGGCGATCGACGCCATGACAGCCATCGGCCGCGGCCAGCGGCAGCTCATTCTCGGTGACCGGCAGACCGGCAAGACCGCCGTTGCGATCGACACGATCATCAACCAGAGGGACAACTGGGCGACCGGGGACCCGAAGCAGCAGGTCAAGTGCATCTACGTCGCCATCGGCCAGAAAGGCTCGACGATCCAGGCTGTGCGGGCGGGTCTGGAGGAGGCCGGCGCGCTGGAATACACCACGATCGTGGCCGCGCCTGCGTCGGACGCGGCCGGCTTCAAGTACCTCGCGCCGTACACCGGTTCGGCAATCGGCCAATACTGGATGTACGCCGGCCAGCACGTCCTGATCATCTTCGACGACCTGTCCAAGCAGGCCGAGGCCTACCGCGCGGTGTCCCTGCTGCTGCGCCGCCCGCCGGGTCGCGAGGCCTACCCCGGCGATGTCTTCTACCTGCACTCGCGGCTGTTGGAGCGGTGCGCGAAGCTGTCCGACGACCTCGACGGCGGCTCGATGACGGGCCTCCCGATCATCGAGACGAAGGGCAACGACGTGTCGGCGTTCATCCCGACCAACGTCATCTCGATCACCGACGGGCAGATCTACCTGCAGAGCGACCTGTTCAACGCCGGCGTTCGACCGGCCATCAACGTGGGCATCTCGGTGTCCCGCGTCGGCGGCAACGCCCAGGTCCGGGCGCTGCGTCAGGTCGCCGGCCGGCTCCGGCTGGACCTGGCGCAGTACCGCGAGCTGGAGGCCTTCGCCGCGTTCGGCTCGGACCTGGACGCCTCGTCCAAGGCGGCGCTGGAGCGCGGCTCCCGGCTGGTGGAGCTGCTCAAGCAGCCGCAGTACAGCCCGATGCCGGTCGAGCGCCAGGTCGTCTCGATCTGGGCCGGCACCACCGGCGAGCTCGATGTGGTCCCGGTCGCCGATGTCCGCCGGTTCGAGACCGAGTTCCTCGACTTCGTCGGCCGTGAGCACAAGGACATCTACGACACCATCGCCGAGACCAAGCAGCTCTCCGACGACACCGTGGAGTCATTGAAAAAGGCGGTCGCCGACTTCAAGGGTCAGTTCGAGACGTCCTCCGGGGAGGGGCTGCGGGTGAACGAGGCCGAGGCCGACACCATGGACGCCGAGGACGAGGGCCAGGAGAAGGTCACCGTCTACAAGCCGAAAAAGAAGAACTAGCCGGTGGCCGCACAGCTTCGGGTCCTCCGTCGGCGGATCCGCTCGGTCCAGTCGACGAAGAAGATCACCAAGGCGATGGAACTCATCGCGGCGTCCCGGATCAGCAAGGCGCAGGCCCGGGTCGAGGCTTCCAAGCCATACGCCGAGGAGATCACCCGGGTGCTGTCCGCGCTGGCGTCCTCGGCCAGCGTCGACCACCCGATGCTGTCCGAGCGGGAGAACCCGGACCGGGCCGGCGTACTGGTCGTGACGAGTGACCGCGGCCTCGCCGGCGGGTACAGCGTCAACGCCCTTCGCACCGCCGAGGAGCTGATGCAGCTCATCCGCAGCGAGGGCAAGGAGCCGGTGCTCTACGTGATCGGGCGCAAGGGCGTGGCGTACTACCGCTTCCGCAACCGGGAGCTGGCGGGCAGCTGGACCGGCTTCTCCGAGCAGCCCCGGTACGAGGACGCGCGGGAAGTGAGCCAAACCCTGATCAAGGCGTTCGCGGCCGGCAAGGACGACATCTCCGAGGTTGCGACGCAGGGTCTCGGCGATGAGGCCCGAGACGACGGCGTGGCCGGCGTGGACGAGTTGCACATCGTCTACACCGAGTTCCGGTCGATGATCACCCAGGTGCCGGTGGCGAACCGGATCGTGCCCCTCGTCGTGGAGGAGTCCGAGGAAGAGGCCCCGGACGGTCCGCTGCCGCAATACGAGTTCGAGCCGGAGGCGGAAACCCTGCTTGACGCGCTGCTGCCGAAGTACATCACCACCCGCTTGTACGCGGCGCTGCTGGAATCGGCCGCGTCGGAGTCCGCCGCTCGTCGTCGGGCGATGAAGGCAGCTACCGACAACGCCGATGAGATCGCCAAGACACTCGTCCGACAGGCCAACCAGGCCCGGCAGGCCGAGATCACTCAGGAGATCAGCGAAATCGTCGGCGGCGCCGACGCGCTGTCCGCGGCAGGGAGTGACATCTAAATGAGCACAAGTACCCCGCACGCCTCCGTCCAGTCCGCTCCGGCTGTGTGCTCCCGGACGGAGGCACGCTCATGAGCACGCTGGCAACTACCGCGGCCGTCTCGAGCAGCAGCGGCCTGTCCGGCCGCGTCGTACGGGTAATCGGGCCGGTCGTTGACGTGGAGTTCCCCCGCGACGAGATGCCCGAGCTGTACAACGCCCTCAAGACCGACGTGGCTCTCGAGGGTCTGTCCAAGCGGCTCACCCTCGAAGTGGCGCAGCACATCGGCAACAACATGGTGCGGACGATCTCGATGCAGCCGACCGACGGCTTGGTCCGAGGTGCCGATGTGACCGACACCGGCGGCCCGATGACCGTTCCGGTCGGCGACGTAGTCAAGGGCCACGTCTTCAACACCCTGGGCGAATGCCTGGACGCCCCCGGCACCGGCGACGACGCCGAGCGGCTGCCGATCCACCGCAACCCCCCGCCGTTCGAGCAGCTCGAGGGCAAGACGGAGGTGCTGGAGACCGGCATCAAGGTGCTCGACCTGCTCACGCCGTACGTCCAGGGCGGCAAGATCGGCCTGTTCGGTGGCGCCGGTGTTGGTAAGACCGTGCTGATCCAGGAGATGATCCGCCGGGTCGCGCAGGAGTTCGGCGGCGTCTCGGTGTTCGCCGGGGTGGGGGAGCGCACCCGCGAGGGCAACGACCTCTTCCTGGAGATGACCGAGTCCGGCGTGATCGAGCAGACCGCGCTCGTGTTCGGTCAGATGGACGAACCGCCCGGCACCCGGCTTCGGGTGGCGCTGTCCGCGCTGACCATGGCGGAGTATTTCCGCGACGTGCAGAAGCAGGACGTACTGCTGTTCATCGACAACATCTTCCGGTTCACCCAGGCCGGCTCGGAGGTCTCGACGCTGCTCGGCCGGATGCCGTCGGCGGTGGGCTACCAGCCGACGCTGGCCGATGAGATGGGGCAGCTGCAGGAGCGGATCACCTCGACCCGCGGCCACTCGATCACGTCCATGCAGGCGATCTACGTCCCCGCCGACGACATCACCGACCCGGCGCCACACACCACCTTCGCTCACCTCGACGCGACGACCGTGCTGTCCCGTCCTATTTCCGAGCAGGGCATCTACCCGGCCGTGGACCCGCTGGACTCCACCTCGCGGTTGCTCGACCCGCAGTACGTCGGGGAGGAGCACTACGCGATCGCGCAGGAGGTCAAGCGGATCCTGCAGCGCTACAACGAGCTGCAGGACATCATCGCCATCCTCGGCATCGACGAGCTGGGTGAGGAGGACAAGGTCCTGGTCGGCCGAGCCCGCCGGATCCAGCGGTTCCTCTCCCAGAACATGTTCGTTGCCGAGGCCTTCACCGGTCAGCCCGGCTCGTTCGTGCCGCTGTCCGAGACGCTGCAGGCGTTCAAGCAGTTGACCGAGGGGGAGTACGACCACCTGCCAGAACAGGCGTTCTTCATGCGCGGCGGCCTGGAAGATCTCGAGGAGAACGCCAAGAAGAACGACAGCTGAGGGCCGGCCACCCGGACCGGGCCGGCCGCGGCGAAGGAGCACGCGACCGACCCGGCGTTGGTCGGGGACGATCCGCATCCGGTGCGGACCCGCCGCACCGGCGCCGCGTCATCACCCGACAGCCCGATTGTCGCAGGTCGAGGCGGATCCGACTGCCAGGGGTCGACGCAGTGGTGACACTCGCCGGCCAGTTAGAATCACAGTCGCCCGAGGAGTCAAGGGAGCGCCCGGATGGCAAACCTGCACGTCGAGCTCGTCTCGGTCGAGCGCATGATCTGGGCCGGCGAGGCCACCTTGGTGCTGGCGCGGACCACCGAGGGCGAGTTGGGCGTCATGCCGGGCCACATCCCCCTGCTCGGGCAGCTCGCCGACGGTGGAGTCGTACGCATCGACGAAGAGGGCGGCGAGCAGCTCATGGTCGCCGTACACGGCGGTTTCCTGTCGGTCACCGAGAAGGGCGTGTCGATCTTGGCCGAGCTCGCCGAGTTCGCCGACGAGATCGACGTCGAACGCGCGCGGCGGGCCCTGGACAACTCCGACCTGGCCAGCGAGGACCCGGAGGAACGACAGGCGGCGCTGCGGGCTACCTCTCGACTGCGTGCGGCCGGCCAGTCCGTCTGAACTGACAGTTCAGCGCGGCGACCACGCCGGGTCGCGGCCGCTGCACCCGAGTGCGCGGTCGAACAACGCCGCATCGGACGGAACCTCGACGACCGGTCCGAACAGGCCCTCGCGGCTGGCTTCCTGCCCGGGTTCGGACATTGCCGAGGTGAACCCGAACACCGCGTCGATGCTTGCCGGGTCGCAATCAAACTCCTGCCCGGTGCCGCGGGCAAGATCCCAACCATGCAGGACCAACTCGTCCACTACGACGCTCCCCATCATCTCCGCCGGCATAGTCACGCCGCCAGCCTGCGCCATCCCCTCCCAGGCTGCGGGATCGCGCCAGGCGGCGACGAGCTCGTCCAGACGCAGCGGCAGTCGGGTGCGCCAATCCGGGTCCAGGTTGTCTGCCGAGGCTTGCGGTGGTGGGGAGCCGGTCACCGCTGCGTTCGATTTCCGCGCGGCGTAGGTGAAGGCAATCGTGAGGCCCATCAGGTGGTCGAGCAGGCCCGCGACGTTGGTCTGCTCGCAGGGCGTCGGCGCCGAAAGCTGATCATCGGCAAGGCCCTCCAGCAGCTTCGTTATCTGCCGCGCGGGGGGATCGAGGTCGAGCAGGGCAGGCATGGACTGTCCTTTCGGCGTCAGAGCGTCCTCTGTTCGTAGGACCCGGCCCGAGGCCAGAACTGAGCGGTCGCGAACGCGCCAGTTTCCTGCTGCCCGTACTGATGACCGGTGAGCGCTACTGGGGCAGGCCCTGTCGGGCTCGCTCGAGTTGCGACGAGACGCTGCCGTCGATCAGGTCCTCGCCCACCTGGACGACGAGCCCGCCCAGCAGGCTCTCGTCCAGCTCGACCTGCAGCGACACGTCGCGGTCATAGATCCGCGCAAGCACGGAGCCGAGTCGCTGCTGCTGCGCCTCGCTGAGCGGAGCAGCAGCGGTGATCCGCGCGATCGACCGCTCGCGACGAGCCGCGACCAGAGCGGCGAGCTCGTCCAGTACGACGTACAGGCTGCGTCCACGAGGCGCGCGGACCGCGTGCTGAAGCAGCTTCAGCGTCGTCGGCTGGACCCGGTCCGCCACCACGGCGTCGAGCAGTGTGACGCGCCGATCCGGGGTCGCGCTCGAGTCGGCCAGCAGCGAGTTCAGCTTCGTGTCGCCGTCCAGGATTCGGCCGAACCGGAACACCTCGTCCTCGACCTGGTCGAGGCCGCCCTGGTCTTCGGCCACTGACAGGAGAGCTTCCCGGCCGAGGGCCTCGACCGCGTCAAGCAGGTCGCTCGGCCGAGACCAGCGACGACGGACAAGCTCGCGCAGGGTGGACAGGGTCGGCTCGGAGACCTGCCGTCCGAGCGTCCTGTCGATGAAGCTGGCACGGTCGTCGTCCGGGATGGCGGGGTCGGCCAGGTGACGCAGCAGCGTGCGCTCGCGCGCCAGCAGGCCGGCCACCGCGAACAGTTCGTCTCCCACCGCCGTGACCGACGCCTCGTTCGCGTCGCGCAGCTCGGAATCAAGCCGCTCGCGGGCAGCGGACAGGGACTCTCGGCTGGCACCCTGCATGAGCCGAGGGCCGGTCGGCGTACCGGTCGAGGGGCGCTCCGGCCGGGACATGTTCTCGAGATCGTCGAGGAAACGGTCGACGGTCGCAGCTTGCCGACTCTGGTCGGTAAGGGCCTGGGTGACGATCCGGCCGGCGAGCTGAACGGCGAGTCGACCCACGTCTCGGCGCAACTCGCGGACAGTCTGTTTGCGTGCCGTGTCCAGCTGCTCCTCGCCGCGCTGGTGGATGCGAGCCACATCGTTTTCCGCCCGCTCGGCCAGCTCGTCGGAGATGTAGTCGGCCTCGGCCCGAGCCCGGTCACGGACCGTGGCCGCTTCGGTCCGGGCCTGCTCGACTGACTGGTCGTAGTTGCTCTGCGCCGCCTGGAACTCCTCGTGGGAACGCTTGGCGTCATCGACCTGCTTGGCTACCGACTTCTGCTGTGCGGCCATCGCGCGTCGCGCGGGAGGGACGACGTACCGGACTACGACGAAAACGACCACCGCAAAGGCGAAGAGCTCGGCGATCAGGGTGGCCATCAGCCGCTGCCCCCTCCGGCCGGGGTGGACGTTCCACGGTCGTTCTCCGTCGCCGGCTCGAGATCACGCAGGAAGCTGTCGATGGTCGCCCGGAGCTGCTCGTCCTCGGCCGTTGTCGTTCCGAGGATTCGTCCGGCCAGGGTCAACCCGAGCCCGCCCACCTGCTCGCGCAATTCACCGGCGGCGCGGGCCCGCTGGGAACCGAGCTCTTCCTCGCCGCGTTCCTGCACATCGGCGACCTGCTGCTGAGCGCCTTGACGCTTGTCGCCCGCGAGCTGATCAGCCTCGGCCCGGGCCTTTTCGCGAATCTTCGCACCTTCTGCTCTTGCCTCGTCGAGTTCCTCGCGGTGGGCGCGCTGCGCGGCCTCGGCTCGTTCGCGCGCCTGCTGCGCCTCCTCGATCCCCTTCTCCACCATCTTCTGCCGCTCGCGCATGGCGCGCTGGATCGGCGGCACCACGAAGTAGCCCAGGATGAACAGGATCAGCAGGAATGCGAGCAGCTCGAAGAGGAATGTTCCGTTAGGAACGAGGAAGTTGCCGCCCCCTTCTTCCCCCTCTTCGGCGGCTGCGACGACCAGGGTGAGCGAATCCATTAACCGAGTACGAACACGAACAGCGCCATGAAGGCGAGGTTGATGAAGTACGCAGCCTCACAGAGACCGACGGTCAGGAAGAAGATGGTGAACAGCCGGCCCTGGGCCTCGGGCTGACGAGCCACGCCGGAGATCGTGGCCGCACCGGCCATGCCGTCGCCGATCGCGGCGCCGATGGCGCCGCCGGCCAGGGCAAGGCCACCACCGACAAAGGCGCCGGCGAGGGTCACGCTTTCGTTGTCTACAGCCATGTCACTCCTTAGGTTCTGCGGAAGTTGCGGGTGTTCCCGGAGACGCCAACTACGACGTAGCAGCTGCTCGTGTCAGTGCCCCTCCTCGCTCGTGGCCGAACCGAAGTACAGGACGGTCAGCAGGGCGAAGATGAAGGCTTGGATCAGCCCGATGAACAGGTCGAACAACTTCCAGGTGGCCGTCGGAGCCCACAGCAGATACGCCGGCAGACCCGCGATCAGGGAGATGATGATTCCGCCGGCGAAGATGTTGCCGAACAACCGCAGTGCCAGGGACACCGGCTTGGCGAGTTCCTCGATGAGATTGAGCGGGAGCAGCCACCAGTACGGCTGCGCGAAGTGCTTGAAGTACGGTCCGGCGCCGCGCTTGCGGATGCCGGTCACCTGCACCCACCCGATGACCAACAGCGCCAGCGCGAACGTCAGGTTGACGTCGGCCGTGGGGGGCGGGACGTAGTGCTCGCTCGGCAGCACCGCCAGCCAGTTCGCGGTGAGGATGAACAGGAACAGCGTCATCGCCAGCGGTACGACGAACGGCGCGGTCTTGATCCCGACGCTGTCCTCCACCTGTCGACGCACCTGCGCGTTGACGCCTTCGAGGAACAGCTGTGCCCCGCTGGGAACGCCGGCGGTGACGCGGGCGCGAACGAACAGTCCGAGGCCGACAACGAGGACGCCGGCGATCACCGTGGCCAGCATGGTGTCGAGATTGAAGGTAAGACCGAAGAATGTCGCCGTGGGGTGCACCCCGATCTCGATCTCCTCGGCGGCCAGAATCATCATGAGCCCCTGAGCTCCTTGATCATCGGTATCGAGGCGACAATGATCATGAGCAGCTGGAAGACCGCCAGGCCGACGATCACACCCAGGCCGTCAGGGCGAAACAACAGAGCCAGACTCAGGGCGAGCAATGTGATCAGGGCGAGCCGGCCGACGACCGATCCGACGAACTGTCGCTTCGGCCGCGACGATTCCTGTTTCGCGAACCGTACAACGGACAGCTGCACGAGCCGCGAGTTGAGCATGCCCAGCGCGAGACCGATGCAACCGAACAGCGCTGCGGTGACGTATCCGAGCGGGACCGACGCCACCAAGGCGACCGCGCCGAGGATGCAGGCCACCACGACCGCCCGGCGGAAAGTGGCGTCGGCAACGGTCGGGACAGTCAGCTCGGGTTGCACGGCTGGCCTCTCACCTCGACGTACCTTTTTCAGGGTCTGAGCTGCTTGCGGAATACCGCGACCGTATAACAGCCGGCTGCGACGACTCCGAGCAGGAGTCCGATCAGCAGGAACACCGGTGTTGTGCCTACCGCCGCATCCAGGAACCAACCCAGACCCAGCCCGATCACGAGGCATAGCGCGATCACCATGCCGCTGGTCAGGAGCGCCGAAATGTCGGACCTGTTGCGCTCGTCGGGCATGCGACACAGTATCGCTGCGGCCGGGCTCAGCCCCCCGATGTCCTGCGTCTCAGCGGTTGGCGCCGGGCACCCAGAGCACGTCGCCACCGGGGTTCGCCACCCGGCCCAGGATGAAGAGCAGGTCCGAGAGCCGGTTCAGGTACGTCACCGCGTGGGTGTTGGTGCGCGGGCCGTCGACCTCGACCAGTGACCACCCCGACCGCTCGGCCCGGCGTACGACGGTCCGTGCAACATGCAGCAGCGCGGCGCCGGGAGTCCCCCCCGGCAGGATGAAGCTGTTCAGCTTGCTCAACCGCTCGTTGAACTCGTCGCACGCTTTTTCGAGCCGGTCCACATATGCCTCGGTCACCCGCAGCGGTGGGTACTCCGGCGCCGGCACCATCGGCGTCGAGAGGTCCGCCCCCACGTCGAACATGTCGTTCTGCACCGAGGTCAGCACCGCGCGCACGTCCTCGGCGAGGTCGCCCATCGCCAGCGCGACGCCGATGGCGGAGTTGGCCTCGTCGACATCGGCATACGCCGCCAGCCGCGGGTCGGTCTTGCTCGTCAGGCTCATGTCGCCGAGCCGGGTCTGCCCGCCGTCGCCGGTCCTGGTGTAGATGCGGGTCAGGTGCACTGCCATGACTGCGATCCTAGGCATCGCGAAGCTGACGCCGCGGGGTCAGGTGGGTGTGGCGAACGGACCGGCGAGCTGGCGGGCCCGTTCGGCGTCGGCCGGGAAGACGAGCACCTCGGCGCCGCCGTGATTGGGTTCCCGGACGGTGGAGCGGATACCGGCGTCGGAGAGAACCGCCCGGAAGGCGTTGGCCTGCTCGCGTCGTGGCAGCGTGGCCACGGTCTGCAGCAGACCCGTGGAGTCTGGCCGGGGGGCGAACGGGTCGTGGCGGGTCTGCTGGCTGAACGCCCACCGCATGAACGCGATGATGATCAAGACGGCGACGACGGCGACCACCGGACCCACGGTGTAGTGCAGGCTGCTTGGCGGCGGCGTCACACGTCGACGCTAATCCGTCGGGTCGTTGACCACACGAGGCGACCGCCGCCGTCGAGGGCGCAGGCGTTCAGGGTGTCCGCGATCATCTTCAATGCGAGCCACCAGCTCGCGATTGGCCAGGAAGCGAGCCTCCAGCTCGGAGATCACGACCGCCGGCTCGAAGATGAGTGTTCCGTCCGGCTCTTCGCGGGCCAGGTAGCGGTTGTGGCGTCCCAGCCGTCCGAGGCTTGCCCTGCGTCTCTCGTCGAGTTCAATTAGAACCGCATCGGCGGCAGTGTTCTCGGCGTCAACCATGGGCGTTCCGGTGTCAACCATGCGGTCGACTGTAGTTCTTCGTCCATCCTGACCCGGTACACAAGGATATCCATGGCAGTGCACGACGAACTCATCGCCGAAGCGGCGGGATTGCTGAACCTGCACCGCGTGGGCGACCGCCTGTTCGGTGACGTCGCCTCGGCGCTGGTGGCCCGGACCGGGGAACACTTCGTCGGCGTCTGCATCGACACCGGCTCTACGGGTTTCTGCGCCGAGCAGGCCGCCATTGCCGCGATGGTGACGGCGGGACAGTACGCAGTCGCCGCAATCGTTGCTGTCTACCGTCAAGACGATGCCCAGCTCCTTATCCTTCCCCCCTGCGGCAGCTGCCGGGAGTTCATCCGACAGGTCGACCCGTCGAACATCGACACCCGCGTCGTTCTGGGCCGCGACGAGTCGGTACCGCTGCGCGAGCTGCTACCGCGGCACGAGTGGCCAGAACCGCTGGCGTAGCGCCCCGCCGGTCGAAAACCGGATGATTGGAGGTGAACAGCGTTGCGGAGCGACCGCAATCACCTCCGATGAGGGATAAACCGCGTCGACGCGGGCGTCGATAGACTCCACGTCCAGCCCGAGCCCGGAGGTCGCCGTGCCCTTCCCCTCCGCTGCTGAGCCGGATCGGCCCTGGGTGATGCGGACGTACGCAGGGCACTCCTCGCCGGCGGAGTCCAACCGGCTATACCGCATGAACCTGGCCAAGGGGCAGACCGGCCTGTCGGTCGCCTTCGACCTGCCGACCCAGACGGGGTACGACGCCGATCACGAACTGGCCAAGGGCGAGGTCGGCAAGGTCGGCGTACCGATCGCTCATCTCGGCGACATGCGCACGCTCTTCGACGAACTCCCACTCGAGACGATGAACACGTCGATGACCATCAACGCGACAGCGATGTGGCTGCTGGCGCTGTACCAGGTGGTCGCCGAGGAACAGGGCGCCGACCTCAGCAAGCTGACCGGCACGACTCAGAACGACATCATCAAGGAGTACCTGTCGCGAGGAACCTATGCGTTCCCGCCGGCGCCGTCGCTTCGGCTGATCACCGACGTCGTCGCCCACGCCGTCACGACGATGCCGACCTGGAACCCGATCAACGTCTGTAGCTATCACCTGCAGGAGGCCGGCGCGACGCCGGTCCAGGAGATCGCATTCTCCATCTGTACGGCGATCGCGGTGCTCGATGCCCTGCGCGAGGCGGGGCAGGTGCCGGAGGACCGCTTCGGGGACGTGGTCGCCCGGATGTCGTTCTTCGTCAACGCCGGGGTGCGCTTCGTCGAGGAGATGTGCAAGATGCGCGCCTTTGTCCGGTTGTGGGATCAACTCACCCACGAGCGGTACGGCGTGCAGGAGCCGAAGCAGCGTCGTTTCCGGTACGGCGTCCAGGTCAACTCCCTCGGGCTGACCGAGGCGCAGCCGGAGAACAACGTCCAGCGGATCGTGCTGGAGATGCTCGGCGTGACGTTGTCGCGGGACGCCCGAGCGCGCGCGGTGCAGCTGCCCGCTTGGAACGAGGCGCTGGGACTGCCGCGGCCGTGGGACCAGCAGTGGTCGCTGCGGCTGCAGCAGGTACTCGCTTTCGAGACCGACCTGCTGGAGTACGACGACCTGTTCGAGGGGTCGGTCGTCGTCGAGGCGAAGGTCGCCGAGTTGCTGGCGGGCGCCCGCACGGAGATCGACCGGGTCCAGGAGATGGGCGGGGCGGTCGCCGCGGTCGAGTCGGGCTACATGAAAGGCGCGCTGGTCGGCTCCCTCGCCGAGCGGCGGCAGCGGCTGGAGTCCGGCGAGGACGTGGTGGTGGGCGTCAACCGGTTCGAGGAAACTGAGCCGAACCCGCTGACGGCCGACCTGGAGGCGTCGATCATGACCGTCGACCCGTCGGTGGAGGCGGCCGCCGTCGAGTCGCTCCAGGCCTGGCGCGCCGAGCGGGACGATGCCGCGGTGTCTGCCGCACTCGACACGCTGCGGGATGCGGCCAAGACCGAGGAGAACCTGATGGAGCCCTCGTTGGCCTGCGCCCGGGTCGGCGTGACGACGGGGGAGTGGGCAGGTGCGTTGCGCGAGGTCTTCGGGGAGTACCGCGCGCCGACCGGCGTGAGCTCGGCCCGGCAGGGCGGCGAGGCGGGCCCGGAGCTAGCAGCGGTCCGGGAGCGGGTGCGGGCCACCGGTGACGAGCTCGGATCCCGGCTGCGGATCCTGGTCGGCAAGCCGGGACTGGACGGCCATTCCAACGGCGCCGAGCAGATCGCCGTACGCGCCCGTGACGCCGGCTTCGAGGTGATCTACCAGGGCATCCGGCTCACCCCCGCGCAGATCGTGTCCGCCGCGATCGAGGAGGACGTGCACGTGGTCGGCCTCTCGGTGCTGTCCGGGTCACACCTGCAAGTCGTGCCGGCCGTCGTGGACGGACTGCGGGAAGCCGGTCTGGACGACGTACCGGTGGTGATCGGCGGGATCATCCCCGACGGTGACGCCCGGCGGTTGCGTGAGCAGGGGGTGGCCCGGGTCTTCACGTCCAAGGACTACGGGCTGACCGAGATCATCGGCGCGATCGTCGACGTGGTCCGGACGGCCCGCAACCTCCCCTGACGCACGTTGCGATGGGTCGCGAGGCGCACGGCCGGGGAAGGTCTGGCCGTGCGCCTCGCGTCGTCAGGTGGCCTGCAGGTGCTCTACGTTCGCCGCCGCGGCGTCCCGGGTGATCTGTTCGTTGCCGCTGGTGTCGCGGCCGATGTGGTCCTCGGTAACGGCGGCTGCCACGAGCACGTTGTCGGTGCGGGCGATAGTGACCCAGATCGGCAGGATCTCTCCGCTGTCGCCGTCCTCGGAGTCCATCCGGAAGATCACGAACTCATCACCGATCGCCGACCCCACGGCGGTGACCTCAACGGTCAGGAACTCATTGACTGTCGGGCAAGCGCGAGCGTCCTCCTTGAGCTTGACCAGCGCCAGGTTCGCCTCGGCCGCGCTCGGATAACTCAGCAGGTCGATGTACAGCAGGCCGAAGCCGAGTGAGTAGGTATCGCTGACGAAGTCGGACGGGCCGGAGTACTGCTCCTGCCAGCTGCTCGCGGTGCACATGGGCGGAACCGTCGGCTGCCCATCGTCACCGGCGTCGGACTCAACGGCTGCCACACCGGCGGCCTGGAGTTCATCCACAGTGACAAGAGAGCCGAAGTCGATCGTGAGGAGCGAATCCGCGGGCTCCGTGGGTGGGACGGAGGTTGCCGTCTCGGACGACTGGCTCGTCTGACTGGTCGAGCCGCCGGCGCTGGACGGGGGTGTGGCGGCGCCGGACTGGGATGTGTCGTTGGTCGGCTGGCCCGGGTCCGCAGTCGGCTGCGGTCCTGACACAGTGGTAGTCGCCTCGCTGGTGACCGACGTACCCGGACCGAGCGGCTGGATCGAGGGGTTGTCACCGAACGGGTTCAGGAACAGCGCCGTCGAGCCCAGTACGGCGACCACCGCCAGCGTGCTTGCCAGCACGGTGTTGCGCTGCCGCCGATCCCGGCGGTGCAGGACATCGGCCAGCCCCGGCGCGGAGGTCTGCTCGGCCTGCCGCACGAGGTCGCGCATCCGGCCGCGCAGTTCGTCCCGATCAGACATTGTCATCCTCCCCCAGCAGCTGGGCCATCGCGGTGCGGCCGCGGGAGAGCCGGGCCTTGATCGTCCCTTCCGGTACGCCGAGCTGGGTGGCGATCTGGGCGACCGGCAGGTCGGCGAGGTAGTGCAGAACCAACGCCTCGCGCTGCGCTGCTGGCAATCGCTGCAGCCCGGCGACCAGTGCCACGTGGTTCTCCATCGGTTCGGGGACACCCTCGGTGTCGTTGGGACTGCTGAACACCACCCGCTTGGCCTTGCGCCAGCGGCTGACCGAGACGCGATAGGCCACGGTGCGTACCCAGGCCAGCGGGTCGTCGTACGTCGACACCTGCCGCCACCGGGTCAACGCCCGCGCGTAGGCCTCCTGGACCGCCTCCTGGGCTTCGTGCCAGTTGCCGATCATCGCGTAGACCTGCGCGGTCGCGGCCCGGTTGGTGGCCGCGTAGAACTCGGCGAAGTCCCGATCCTCAACCGGCTCGCGCAGGTCGACCGGGTCGACGCTCACGCCCACCTCCGTGCTCACGCCGAGCCCGCTTCGGTGTCCACAACGTGCAGACGCCTGACCGCCCCGCGAGGTTGCATGGCCTTAGAGTGTTTTCATGACCGATCGGTACGAGCACATCTTGGTCGACCACACGGGCGGCTACGCGACGATCACCATGAATCGCCCGGCGCGTCGCAACTCCCTGTCCGTCGAGCACCTCCGCGAGCTGCTGCACGCCTTTCGGGCGGTCGGACAGACCGATGCGACAGGCATCATCCTGGCCGGCAACGGGCCGGTCTTCTCCGCCGGCCACGACTTCGGCGACGTCGCGGCGGCCGATTTCGACGCCGTACGCCGACTGCTGCAGTTGTGCACCGAGCTGATGCAGACCATCCAGTCGGTGCCGCAGGTGGTGATCGCCCGGGTGCACGCGCTGGCGACTGCCGCCGGCTGCCAGCTGGTCGCCTCATGTGACCTGGCGGTGGCCGCGGAGTCGGCCGGCTTCGCCGCGCCGGGCGGCAAGGGTGGCTGGTTCTGCCACACCCCGATGGTCCCCATCGCTCGCAACGTCGGCCGCAAGCGCGCCATGGAGATCGCCCTGACCGGCGACATCGTCGATGCCCGTACGGCGGCCGAGTGGGGACTGGTGAACGCCGCCGTACCGGACGAGGACCTGGAAAAGTCGACGCTGGCGCTGTTGGAGCGTGCCACCCGCGGCAGCCGCGCGTCCAAGGCGCTGGGCAAGCAGGCGCTGTATGCGCAGCTGGACCGGCCCGAGCGCGACGCCTACACCTACGCGATCGAGGTCATGGCCGCGGCCAGCCAGACCCCCTCCGCCCGGGAGGGCATGAACGCGTTCCTGGAGAAGCGCCACGCGCAGTGGCCCGCCTAGCCCGTGCGGTTGGTGATCGTTCGCTGTCAGGTCGACTACGTCGGGCGGCTGACCGCACATCTGCCGATGGCAACCCGGCTGCTGCTCGTCAAGGCCGACGGCTCGGTGTCGGTGCATGCCGACGACCGCGCCTACAAGCCGCTGAACTGGATGAGCCCGCCCTGTTCGCTGCAGGAGCAGCCCGGCCTCTGGACGGTCACGAACAAGGCGGGTGAGCAGCTGCTCATCACGATCGAGGAGGTCCTGCACGACGCCTCCTTCGCGCTCGGCGTCGACCCGGGGCTGCAGAAGGACGGCGTGGAGGCGCATCTGCAGGAACTGCTCGCCGCGCACATCACCACGCTCGGTGCGGGGTGGACGCTGGTCCGCCGCGAATACATGACCGCCATCGGGCCGGTGGACATCCTCTGCAAGGACGCCGGGGGCATGACGGTCGCCGTCGAGATCAAGCGCCGCGGTGAGATCGACGGAGTGGAGCAGCTGACCCGGTACGTCGAACTGCTCAACCGCGACCCACTGCTCAGCCCGGTCCGTGGGGTGTTCGCAGCACAGGAGATCAAGCCGCAGGCGCGGGTGCTGGCCACCGACCGCGGGATCGGCTGCGTCACCCTGGACTACGCCGCACTTCGCGGCACCGACGATTCAACCTCACGGTTGTTCTGACCATGCGCCACGCGTTCCCGGCGAGTCGGATCCCCGACCCCGCTAGCGCCCCGCCGCTGCGCTGGGGTGTCCTCGGCCCCGGCCGCATCGCGCACGTGTTCGTCGAGGCGCTGGCCAGGCACACGGTGCAGCGCGTTGTCGCCGTCGGCTCCCGGTCGGCCGACCGTGCCGATGCGTTCGCCGCGGCACACGACATCCCCCGCGCCCACAAGTCCTACGACGCCCTCGCCGCGGACCCCGGTGTGGACGTCGTCTACGTCGCCTCGCCGACCGGCCAACACCATGAGCACGCCCTGCTTGCGCTCGCAGCGGGCAAGCATGTCCTGGTCGAGAAGTCGTTCAGCCGGACCGCGGCCGAGGCCGGCGAGATGGTCGCCGCCGCCCGAGCAGCCGACGTCGTACTGCTGGAGGCGATGTGGACCCGCTTCCTGCCGCACATCGACGTCGTCCGCCAGCTCGTCCGCGACGGCGTACTCGGAGAGATCCAGACCGTCATCGCCGATCACGGCCAACTCCTCACCCCCGACGAGGCGCCACGGCTGCACCGGCCCGACCTGGGCGGGGGAGCGCTGCTCGACCTGGGTGTCTACCCGGTCTCCTTCGCCGCGCTCGTGCTCGGCGCGCCCGACGCGATCACGGCGACCGGCGAGATGGCGCCGACCGGGGTAGACGCCCAGGTGTCGGCGGTGCTGCGGACCGGTGCCGCGCACGCCGTCGTCACCGCGACCTTGACCGCGCGTACGCCGACGACCGCATCGGTCTCAGGTACGACGGGGCGCGTCGAGCTCGCCGCCGACTTCTACACGCCTAGCGAGCTGGTGCTCACGACGCCGGCGGGTCGGGCTATTCGGGAGGTTGACCCGATCCGCGGACACGAGGGGCTGTGCTACCAGGCTGCGCATCTGGCTGACCTGGTGGCGCGGGGCCGCCGGGACTCACCGCTGCTGCCGCTGGATGAGACTGTCAGCATCATGGAGACGATAGACGAGATCCGCCGGCAGATCGCCGTCGGCAGCAGCTGAGCGAGCGGGAGCACTGATGGGACTCTGGGACAGGCTCATGGGCCGTATCCAACAGCGCGGGAGCGGGTACGAGGAGCCGCGCGGCGGGTACGACGAGCGGCAGAACGCGGGGGATCCCGATGAGCAGGCGATCGAGCGCTACCGCTACCTGCTTCGGACCGCCCCGCCCGATCAGATCGAGCAGGCGCACGCCGAAGCGTTCGGCAAACTGACACCGGAGCAGCGCCAGCAGGTGCTGAACCAGCTGGGCGCCGAGGTGCCGCCGGAGGAGCGGGCGCAGAGCGACGATCCGCAGGCACTGGCTCGGATGGCTACCCGGGCGGAGATGCGCCAACCCGGAACGCTGGAGCGCACGCTCGGCGGACCTGGCATGGGGGTGGGCATGGGGATGGGCAGCCTGCTCGCCGGAAGCCTGCTGGCCAGCGTGGCCGGTGCCTTCATCGGAACCGCCATCGCCGGCGCCATGTTCGACGACGCCAGTGCTCAGGAAACCGATGCCTCGGCGGCTGATGACCCAGGTGCCGGCGGCGAGGATCCGGGAGCCGGGGACGGCGGCGGGGACTACGGCGGCGGGGACTACGGCGGCGGCGGGGGCGATTGGGGCGGCGGCGGCGGCGATTGGGGCGGCGGCGACATGGGCGGCGGCGACTTCGGCGGCGGGGACTTCTGAGATGAAGATCGGACTGCAGATCCCGGACTTCACCTGGCCGAGCGGCCCGGCCCTGATGGGCCGCGACCTGGCCCAGATCGCGCGGGCCGCGGATGACGCGGGATTCGACGCCGTCGCGGTGATGGACCACTTGTTCCAGATCGGCCCGGTCGGGCCGATCGAGAACGACATGCTGGAGGCCTACACGACGCTCGGATTCCTTGCTGCCCACACGTCGCGGGCTCGGCTGTTCACCCTCGTCACCGGAGTCACCTACCGCGATCCGGGCATGCTGGCGAAGATCGTCACGACCCTGGACGTGCTGTCCGGCGGCCGGGCCTGGCTCGGCGTCGGCGCGGCATGGAACGACGAGGAGAGCCGTGGCCTCGGCCTGCTCTTCCCGCCGACGGCCGAGCGGTTCGAGCGGCTGGAGGAAACGCTGCAGATCTGCCTGCAGATGTGGAACGGCGACGACAAGGTGTACGACGGCACGCACTACCGGCTGGAGCGCACGCTCAACTCCCCGCAGAGCCTGACCCGCCCACATCCGCCGATCATGATCGGCGGCGGCGGGGAGAAGAAGACGCTACGCCTGGTGGCGCAATACGCCGATGCGTGCAACCTCTTCAGCGGTCCCGACCTGCCGCGCAAGCTCGATGTACTCAAAGAGCACTGCGAGCGCGAGGGCAGGGACTACGCCGACATCGAGAAGACGGCGTACTACCGGTTCGATGTCGGCGCGGACGGGGAGCGGGCCGGGCAGACCGTCGACGAGCTCGGGCAGCTCGCCGAACTCGGGGTCCAGACGGCCATCGGCGCAGTGGTGGACGTCTGGCGGATCACGCCGCTGGAGGTCATCGGCCGGGACGTGATCCCGGCGGTCGCCGACCTGTGACGGCAGCCGGCCAGGTCAGCCGAGCACACGCATGAACCCCTCCGACTGCCGGACGGCTGGTATGACCCGTCCCCCTCCGTACGTCGATGGCGATCAGTCTGACCAGCCGGAGCAATGAAAGACTGTGCCTGACGGCCAACAGCGAGGAGCGATACGTGGCCCGAGTGTTCTCCAAGGTCGGTGTGGTCGGGCTGGGCACGATGGGTGCCGGAATCGCCGAGGTCTTCGCCCGGTCCGGGCTCGACGTGATTGCCGTCGAGGTCGACGACGCCGCGGTTGAGCGCGGACGGAGTCACGTCGAGGACTCCACCGGGCGCGCGCTGTCGCGCGGCAAGCTGGACGAGGCCGACCGGACCGCGATGCTCGAGCGGATCACGTTCACGAGCTCGCTGGAGGACTTGGCCGAGGCCGAACTCGTGGTGGAGGCGATCCCGGAGCGGATGGAACTCAAGGCCGACGTGTTCGCCCGCCTGGACAAGATCTTGCCGCCCGACGCGATCCTCGCGACGAACACGTCCTCGCTGTCGGTGACCCAACTCTCGGTGGTGACCGGCCGGCCGAGCAAGGTCATCGGCTTGCACTTCTTCAACCCGGCGCCGGTGATGAAGCTCGTCGAGGTCATTCGCACCGTGGTCACCGAGCCGCAGGTGGTCGAGGACGTCGAGGCGCTGGCTGCCCAGCTCGGCAAGACCGACGTGACGGTCGGGGACAAGGCCGGGTTCATCGCCAACGCGCTGCTCTTCGGGTATCTGAACCACGCGGTGTCGATGTACGAGCAGCGCTATGCCACCCGCGAGGACATCGACGCGGCGATGAAACTCGGTTGCGGCCTGCCGATGGGGCCGCTGGCACTGATGGACCTGATCGGGATCGATACGGCGTACGAGATTCTCGACACGATGTACCGGCAGGGCCGCGACCGGCTGCACGCTCCGTCGCCGATCATCAGGCAGCTGATGATCGCCGGCCGGCTCGGCCGCAAGTCCGGCCGCGGCTTCTACAGCTACGAGGCGGAGGGCTCGCCGAAGGTCGTGGACGACGACCTGACGCCGCACGTCGGCAGCGCCGACGTGGACCTGCGGGACATTCGCTCCGTCGGGGTCATCGGATCCGGGACGATGGCCACCGGTATCATCGAGGTTTTCGCGAAGAGCGGGTACGACGTCCTGTTCGTCACCCGCGGTCGGGAAAAGGTCACGATGGTCGACAAGGCCGTCGCGCGGTCGCTGGAGAAGGCCGTGCAGCGCGGCAAGCTGTCCGAGCAGGATCGCACCGACGCCCAGGGCCGGATCACCGGGTCGATCTCGCTGGATGCGCTTGCCGACTGCGACCTCGTGGTCGAGGCGGTCGTCGAGGAGTTGTCGGTCAAGCAGGCGCTGTTCGCGAACCTGGACGAAATCGTCAAACGCGAAGCGATCCTGGCGACTACGACATCGAGCCTGCCGGTGATCGAGTGCGCGGCGGCGACATCGCGCCCGGGAAGTGTCATCGGCATGCACTTCTTCAACCCGGCAACGGTCATGAAGCTCGTCGAGGTGGTGACAACCGTGGCCACCGCACCGGAGGTCGCAGCGACGGTGCGCGCGGTGTGCGGAACTCTGGACAAGCAGCCGGTCAGCTGCGGCGACAGGTCCGGGTTCATCGTCAACGCGCTGCTCTTCCCGTACCTGAACGACGCTGTCAAGATGCTGCAGGCGCACTATGCGACGGCCGACGACATCGACTCGGCGATGAAGGTCGGCTGCGGCTATCCGATGGGACCTTTCGAGCTGATCGACACCGTCGGCTTGGACGTGTCGCTGGCGATCCAGCGCGAGCTCTATCTGGAGTTCCGCGAGCCGGGCTTCGCACCTGCTCCGCTGTTGGAACAGCTTGTCACTGCCGGCTACCTCGGCCGCAAGACCGGTCGCGGCTTCCACGTTTACCCGAGCTGACGGCACAACAAATCGCCCGGTCGGCGCGTCTCTAGGGTGTGACGCGCTCGTGAACTTCGAGGAGTTCTGCCTGGCCCGGCTCCCGGGGCTGTTGCGCTTCGCCGTGATGCTGACCGGTGAACGGGAGCTGGCGCAGGACATCGTCCAAGAGGTGCTGTGCCGAGCACATGGCCGCTGGCGGCGGATCGTCGCCACCGACCGCCCGGAACTCTATGTCAAGCGGATGATCACGAACGAGTTTCTGTCCTGGCGCCGGCGCAGGCGGGTGGTCACGGTGCCGCTGGATGCCGACGTACCGCTGCCTGACCCGGCCGGTGACGAGTCCGACGACCTGTGGCAGCGCTTGGCGGGGCTGCCCCGGCAGCAGCGCGCCGTCCTGGTGCTGCGGTACTACGAGGGGCTCAGCGACCTGGAAATCGCCGACGCCCTCAGGTGCTCAGCAGGAACGGTCCGGGGCTACGCCTCGCGTGCGTTGAGCACCCTGCGGATTCAGCTCACCGATGATGTGACGACAGGAGAGAGCAAGTGAGGACGACCGACGACCTGCGCCGCACCTTCGCCGAGCACGAGCACCTGGCGCCGGACCTGGCGGAGGCGATGGGCCCGCTTCGGGTGGCGGTCGAGCAGCGACGCCGGCAGCAGCGCAGCCGGCTCACCGTCAGCGCTGCTGCCGCCGTCATCGCGGCCGTCGCGATACCGACCATCGTGCTCGGCGGCGACTCAGACGTGAGCCGGCCGGACCAGCCGGCCGCATCACGGCCGCCCTCGACAGCCAGCCGACCCGTGCCGGGAACGGCCCTCGTCCAGGCGCCGCCGCTCGACCTGCCGACATTCCCGCTGCAAGCAGACCCGGCGCCCGCGGGAACCAGCCCGGAGGTGCTGTGGCTGGGCGGTGACCAACTGGTGCTTCTCTACCGGCACGAGGATGCAGTCCTCTCGTACTCAGTCGAGATCGGGTCGGGCATCCCGACGGTCAGGCCAGTCTCGACGGGAACCTGCCAGGGCAGATCGATCGGTGTGTTCGAGAGTTCGAGCGGGGGTGGCCCCGCCGTCTTCATGGCCTTCTGGACCCTCGCCGACGGCCGGACGGCAGAGCTGCGTGCACCCGCCTCGGCCAGCGAGGCCGATCTGCTCGCGTTCTGCGAATCCCTGGGGACCGATCCGCTTTCAGCCACAGTCAGCTACGACGTCGAGCTCGTGCCCGCTGGCTGGACGATGGTGTCCACCTCCGCTGTCCAGCTGGCGCTCGGATCGCCCGATGACCCCTCGGGCCCGCAGATCGTCGTGGGCCTGCGGGCACGGACGCCCGGAGAACTCGGCGGGCGGACGGTGAGCATCGGCGACCGATTCGGCACGATCATCACCGTGTCCGGAGTCGGCCCGGAGGTGGTGCTCCCACTCGACGCCGACCGAGAGCTGCGGGTGACGTTCCCGGACAACCTCGAACTCAGCGACGGGGAACTCCTGCAGTTCGTCGCGGGGATCACCGTGCTGCCCGGCGCTCTGGTGGGCGGAACGTGAGTCGGACCGTCACTACCATGAACAGGTGAGTCCACGGCGTCGCGTCCATGATCGTGAGTCTGGGATCAGGGAAAACCCCGGATCTGGCACTCATGATCATGGTGAGTTCGTGGTGCGGGCGGTGACCGGCGCCGCGTCCACGCGTCACTACCGCTGCCCGGGCTGCGACCAGGAGATCCGACCTGGGACACCGCACGTCGTGGTGTGGCCGGCGTACGACGAGGAGGCCGAGAACCGGCGGCATTGGCACACCGCCTGCTGGGCGGCTCGCGATCGCCGCAGCGTCAAGGTGCACCGGTCGAAGAACGCGCCCCGGTATGGGTGAGCCTCGGCCAGGTGAACACATCAGGGGGAACACCGTGCTGGCAGCCCGCCGCCGGCCGATCGGCCTGCAGACCGCGGATGGACTGCAACTGGTCGGCGAGCTGTCCCTGCCCGCTGTGAACGACCCGGTGGCGACGCTGATCTGCGTACACCCGCTGCCGACTCACGGCGGGATGATGGACAGCCACCTGTTCCGCAAGGCCGCCTTCCGGCTGCCCGCCCTGGCCGACCTCGCCGTACTGCGCTTCAACACCCGCGGCACCCGCAGCGCGCAGGGCCAGAGCGATGGGGCGTTCGACGGCGCGGTCGGGGAGCGGTACGACGTGGCGGCGGCGATCGAGTTCGCCGAGTTCCAGGAGCTGCCCGCCCCGTGGCTCGTCGGCTGGTCGTTCGGAACGGACCTCACGCTGAAGTACGGGTGCGACCCTGGAGTCGTCGGTGCGATCCTGATCAGTCCGCCGCTGCGCTACACCGTCGACGCCGAGCTCGACACGTGGGCGGCGACGGGCAAGTCGCTGACAGCGCTCGTCCCGGAGTTCGACGACTACCTGCGCCCGGAGGAGGCCCGAACGCGGTTCGCCCGGGTGCCCCAGGCGGAGGTCGTCGGCGTACCGGGGGCGAAGCATCTGTTCGTCGGCCACACCGAGACGGTGCTGGATGAGATCGTCCGGCGAGTCAATCCGGCCGCGTACCCGCTGCCGCGCGTGGCGCCCGACAGTTCAGGACAGCAATCCGACGGGTGAGGGCGCCGCGTAGACCACGACCAGTACGCCGGCGTCGAAGCCCTGCGACAGCGGCCGGTACAGCAGCAGCTGAAAGCGGAAGAAGTCGCGTAACCCGATCGGCTCGGACTCCGCGCCGGCCCCGGCGGGAGTCACGTCGGAGACCTCGCTGATCCGAACCGTGCGCAGCGTCCCCGCCTCGTTAACGCCGTTCGTCCGGGGGAAGGAATCGATGGTGAAGCCGAAGTCGGCGGCCGCGGTTGCCAGGACCGTCAAGAGTCTCGAGTCCACGTTCCCGCTGCCCAAGTCGTCGCGGACGGCGTCGTCGAGGGTCAGGTTCGGATTCTCGGCGAGCGCCGACCCGAACTGTTCACTCGCCACCCGCTCGGCGTCGAGCGCGGCCTCGGCGGCGGCAACGTCGGCGACCCGCTGTCGGATGTCGATGGCAAGCGGCCCGTCGCCGAACCGCGCCACCAGCGGAAGGTCGGTGTTCTCCCCTGCGCGCTCGGCGAGCAGGACGGCAGGGGGGAGATCGGAGGCGACGGTGTCTGTGCGCTCGAGACGTTCGGCCGGTACGCCGGCGCGCACCAACTCGACCCACAGCAGCGGCTGGACCTGCACCGTGGTCTCGAGGGCGAGGTTGCCGGCCAGCCATGCCGCCAGCTCGCTCTGCGGCTCGCCCGGGGCGGAATCGGTGGAACTCGCGGGGAGCGTGAACATCCCGATGGTCACCGCGACGAGCAGCGCGGCGATCCCTCCGCGCACTACCGCCGGGCTGGGCCGACGCAGGCCCGTCAGAGCCTCCTCGATCACCGCCCCAAGCAGTACGGCGATGATCGGCACGCCGATCACGAGCGCCGATGCCTGGGCGTCCCACGGCAGCAGCGCCGCGGCGAACAACGGGACGCAGCCCATCGCGAGGGGGCGAATCCACAACACCCGCCAGGTTGCGACGGCGGCGAGAATCAACCCGATCACCGCAAGGGCGACGATCGTCGCATCGGGCACCAGCGGGTCGGCCGGCGCGTCCAGGGAGTCAAAGCCGGTGGCACCGGCGACGCCGAGCACCACGAGTACGGCGGCGACACCGAGCCCGCGGCGCGCCACTCCCCAGCGGGGGAAGAGCGTGCCGGTGACCACCGCCACGACCACGACTCCGATCGGCAGCAGCAGTGCGACCGGTGCGATGACGGCGGCGAGCGCTATGAGCAGGACCGCGAGGGCGCAGGTGAGCCAGGTGACGGCAACCGCTGTCGGGCGGGCGGCGAGAAGGATCGCTGCGACGAGCAGCCACGTGGTGGCAACGGTTCCTGAGTAGACGAGCACCTGCGCGCTGACCACGGCCGGCGGGACATAAGCCAGCAGGACCGCGCCGAGGGCGGTCGGCATGCTGAGGCCGAGCTGGCGGCACAACGTGAACAGCGCCAGCGCCCCTGCGACGACGATCACCAGCAGGAACTCGCGCAGCGCGCCGGACACCGACGCGTTCCGGTCCGCCGCGCTCGTCACCTCGTTGTACAGCGCCAGATGCACGCTGAGGACCTGGTCCGACAGCGAGTCGGGAACCTGGAAGCCGCCCAACCGGGTGAGTCCGAACGCGTTGGCTCCGACCGCGATCTCCTCGACCCCGGACGGTTGTGGGATCGACCGCGCTGCGACCGCGTGCGCGATTCCGGCCAACGCACCGGCCACCACCCCAGCGGCGAGGGCCGTCAGGCCGGCATACCGCTCGCTCAACGGCGGTCCAGGCTGCTCGCTTTCCCTCCGCGCTTTGGCGGGCGCAGCGGCGGCGGTCAGCCCGGCTGGCTCCGTCCCCTGCGCATTCTTCGACTGCTCGCGAAGCGAAGTGTTCTCATCGCGACCCCGCCCGGCTCCGTCCACCGCGCTCTGTTGTGTGCTCGGGTATGGAGCCGGGCTCATCGTCACCCCGCCCTGCTCCATCCCCTGCGCTCCTGGTGTGTGCTCGCGTACGGAGCCGGGCTCATCGTCATCGTCAGGTCGGCGGCTGACTCGGCCCAGTCGTGCGCTGCCCGGCACCGTCACGGGAGGTTTCACCCAACGGTAGGGCGATCGTCTCGGTGGGGGCCTCAGCCGACATCGGGTTCTGCGCGCTCGCCGGCGGCCGGGAAGCCGACGTGGCCGGAGCGGACGTCGGGCCGTCGGCGGCGCGGCCGGCCGCTCCTGGGGCGACCGCACGCTGGGGGGCCGTGGGCTGAGATGCCTTGTTCCACGAGCTGGGCACGATCTGCTCGCTCAGGTTCTGCGGCGCCCGAGGCGGCTGAACCGGCCCCGGCGGCTGGCCGGACGCCTGAGTAGCCCCTGCCGATCCCGACTGCGCCGCCGCGGTCTGCTGACCCGACCCCTGCCGCGATGAAGTCGGTCCCTGAGATGAAGCCCACCCCGGATGTGCCGCCGCACCGGAAGACCCCGGCTGTGCCGCCGCGCCGGCGGGCCGCGTGTCTGGTCCACCGAGATTGCTGAGAATCTGCCGCACCAGCGCGAGCTCTTCACGGACGTCGGCCACCTGTTGTGCGGAGACCTCCACCCGAGCCCGCGCATCGGCACGCATTCGGGCGGCGTTGGCCGCGGCCGCCTCGGTGAGGATCCGCGCTTGCTGCTGGGCGGACGACTCCAGCGAGCTGGCCTGATCGGTCACAGCGGGTAGCGCTTCCTGCGCGGCGCTGGACTGCACGTTCAACCGCTCCGCCAGCGGCCCGAGCCGCTCGGCGATGCTCTCGAAGGACGAGCGCAGCGTCACCTCGGCCTGCGAATGCTTCCGCCCCGACTCCTCCGCGGCCTTGCGGATCGCGGCGGCTTCCTCGGTGGCCAGCCGCAGGATGGCCTCGACCTTCGCCCCGAAGCCGTCCAGGGCGGTTGCCTCCGAGGCGGCAGCCGCCTGACCCTCGGGCGAGGCTGCGGTGCTGGTCACAGCGTTGACACCGGCCGCGCCGTTGAGCCGCTGCTCCAGTTCACGGACCCGGCTCGCAGCGGCATCGCGCTGTAGCCGCAGTTCGTTGCATTGCCCGGACGTCGCCGCCAGTCGGCCGTCCAGCGAGGTCAGGTGATCGTCCACCTGCCTGCGGTCGTACCCGCGCAGCACCACATCGAACGTGGGACCAGATCCGTGCGTGCCTTCCCCGTGTGCCATGACGTTTCTCCCGACATCTACAACGGTCAGTAATCAATGGTCGCGCAGCAGGCTGTTGCCAAGTGTAGTCCTGCTGGGTGGTTGCTTGACACGATCAGGTGACAGCCCCGTCGAGTACGGCGTACACCACGATGTTGTCCAGATAGGACCGACGGCTGCGGTCGAACTCCCCGCCACAGGTGATCAGCCGGAGCTCAGGGCCGGGGGTCGGCCCGTAGACGCGTTCGGTCGGGAAGTCGGTCTTGAGATAACTTTCCACCCGACGGACGCTGAACGAGGCG
>Ga0136613_10000079_pt1 | contig 33977 bp, 31 predicted proteins | sample AntDrymUQ2722106_2_FD_106649 | JGI IMG/M metagenome (GOLD analysis project Ga0136613, IMG submission 106649) | Polar desert sand microbial communities from Dry Valleys, Antarctica - metaG UQ272 (21.06) | ecosystem: Environmental > Terrestrial > Soil > Desert | place: Antarctica: Dry Valley... | reverse complement strand
TCGCGCAGGACGTTGCCGTCGTCGTCCTGCTCGTACTGCATGAAGACCAGGTTCCAGAACTCCATGTAGCGCGACTCGTCGACAGCGGGGCCGCCCTCGACGCCGTAGTCGGGGCCGCGGTCGTAGAACAGCTCGCTGGAAGGGCCGCACGGCCCCGCGGTCCCCGTGGACCAGAAGTTGTCGGCCTTGTCGCGACGCACGATCCGAGCCGCCGGCAGATCCGTCTCGCTCAGCCACAGCTGCTCGGCCTCGTCGTCGTCGGTGTAGATGGTGGCCCACACACGTTCGGGGTCGAAGCCGAAGCCCTGGGTCGACAACTCCCACGCCCAGCGGATGGCCTCGCGCTTGAAGTAGTCGCCGAAGCTGAAGTTGCCCAGCATCTCCAAGAAGGTGAGGTGGCGCGTGGTCTTGCCGATGTTCTCGATGTCGTCTTGTTTGCCGCTGATGCGCACGCACTTCTGGACGCTGGCGGCGCGCGGGTGCTGCGGGGTCGCGTCACCGCGGAAGAACGGCACGAACTGCACCATCCCGGCGACGGTCAGCAGCAGGCTGGGATCGTTGGGGATTAGCGACGATGACGGCCAGACGCGGTGATCGTGCTGCCGGAAGAAGTCGGTGAACGTGCGACGGATCTCCGCCGACGGCAGTCCGCCCATCAGCCAGCGTCCGGTGGTGGGTGCACGCGGTAGACAGCTCGCAGCTCGGCCTCCTTGGCGGCGGCCGCGGCTCGTCCCTGGTCGATCGCCAAGCTGAGGCGGCCGCGTGTGTTACCCGCGCGTGTTGCTGCCGCGTTGGCCAGCGCCTCGGGCCGCAGCCTGCGCTGGGTGGCCTCGACCTTGCGCACGGCGTAGACGCCCAGCGCCACACCGGCGCCCAGCCCGATCATCCCGAAGAACAGTCGCTTGAACACCGGATCAGTCCGTGACTTTGCGCGCGGCCTTGAGCGCCACGCCGGTGCCGGTGGTGAAGGCGATCGCCTTGATCAGCGGGTTGGCCACGGCGCTGTGGACCACCTCGGCGATGTTCTCGGCAGTACCGGAGATGCGCTGCACGCTGGCCACGACCGTGTCGAGGCGAGCCAGCTCGGTGTTCACGCCGGCCACCGTCTCGTTGACGCCGCCGAGCAGCGGGACGGTCTGATCGGTGATTCGCTCCACCGTGTCGGTCAGCTCGCGCACCGTACCGATCAGCGTCAGCAGCAGCGCCATCAGGCCGAGGGCGGCGGCACTGACGGCGACGGCGATGATGATGGCGGCCACGCCCAGCAGGCTCGCGTCGAACAGCAGGCCAGCCGCCACGAACGCGGCGGCCACCACGAGCACGACCACGACGGCGACCAGCACCCCACGAGATCTCATGCGCCTTCCCCTTCCGCATCGCCGGCAGATCGCCCCGTGCGGCACCGGATGGCGTCAGCCTAGCCCAGGTCGCGCCACCGGCAGGCGGTCATTCGGGTCACGCTGGTACCGCGGCGGCGTGCGGTGGCCGCCGTCAGGCCGCAGCCCGGCCGGCGGGCGGTCGTGTTGGGGCGGTCGTGTTGGGGCGGTCGTGGCGGGCGGTCGTGGCGGGCGGTGGTGGCGGTCGTCGTGGCGGTCGTCGTGGCGGTCGTCGTGGCGGTCAGGCTCGCAGCAGTGCCGGCGGACGCAGACCACAGGCGACGTGGACGGGCAACGCCAGCCTCGGATGGTCCGCCACGGCCAGCTCGTCGTCGAGGCCCAGTGCCACCGCGGGGCGGCCGGGGAGCAGCAGCGAGGCACCGCAGCGATGCAGCGCCCACACCGTCCCAGCGCCACGACGCAACCACCAACCCGCAACCTGCTCGTCGTCGAAGATGGCCACCAGCGCCGGCGGCACATCTACCACCCCGCCGGCCGGGACCGGCCCCACGACGACGCAGACGTCAGGGCGCCGCGCCGAGTCCGGGTCGACGGCCACTCGCACGACCAGCTCGGTGGAGGCCCAACCACCGATCTCTGCCGCAGCCGGCGCCAGCGCCCGTGCCAGGCGAGACGCGCGGATCGGCAGCTGTGCGCGCGGCTCGTGGCCGCGCCGCAGCTCCCCACGGTCCAGCGCCCAGCTCCCCGGCAGGGACAGGCGGGCGACGCGGGCGGCGGTCATCGGCATGGCGGCTCCCTGACAGTAGGCGAAGCGCCGACGCTACGCGGGCACCACGAACCGCGGCCCGTTAGTCGCGCACGACCTGTGGACACGCGAGCGGGTGCCGTCGCGGACACCCACGTCCGAACACGCACCCAGCCGCGTCATCAAGCGGGGCGCACAACCCACACCTCCGCGAGCGGGTGCCGTAGCGGACACCCACGTCCGAACACGCACCCAACCGCCGGCCGAACGGAGCTGGAGTCGACCGGCAGTGTGGCCGCGAACGGCAGCTCGTCAAACGCGGCGGGCCAGCACCACCCACAGCGTGCGGCACAGGATCTGCAAGTCCTGGATCGGTGACCAGTTCACCAGGTACTGCAGGTCGTGGCCGAGCTTGTACTCGGGGTCGGTGTGGTAGCGACCATGGATCTGCGCCAGACCGGTGATGCCGGGAGGGATCTCGTGGCGCCGGGAGTAGCCCGGAATCAACGCCTCGAACTGGGCGGTCAGCTCGGGACGCTCCGGTCGCGGCCCGACCACCGACATCTGGCCGAGCAGCACGTTCCACAGCTGGGGCAGCTCGTCGAGCCGAGTGTACCGCAGCCACTGGCAGCGGGGCACGACGCGGGGATCGCCACGCTTGGCCAGTACCGCACCGAGCCCCTCCTCGGCGTCGGGCAGCATCGTGCGGAACTTCACCATGCGAAACGGCTGGCCCTCCTGGCCAACGCGTTGTTGCCAGTACAGCACCGGACTGCCCGCGACGACGCGCACGTACACCGCGGTGAACGCCATCAACACCAGCATCAGCGGTGCCAGCACCACCATCCCGGACAGCTCCACGGCGCGCTTGAACCGTGCACGCGACACCGGCAGCGTGTGCGTCCGCAGCGCGACGAAGGGCATGCCGGCGATCTCGCGCACGCCGGCCAGTCCGAGCAGCGTGTCGCGGGGGGTGACGCGCTGCAGCACACCGACGCCCCGGCGTTCGAGGGTGTCCAGCGGCTCGGGATAGACCTCGTCGAGCATGGCCGCCGACAGCAGCAGGACCTCGGTGGCCTCCACCTCGGCCACCAGTTCGAGCAGTGGCTGCGCGTTCTTCGCCTGACCCACCACCATGGCTTGGCTCTGGTCGTCGTGGAGGTGACTTTCCGCCAGATGGATGTCGTCAGGCGCGCCCACCAGCACGACCCGGGGTGGGCCGCCGCGCCGCCGTCGCAGCCAGCGGGCGAGGTAACGGTTGCCGCTCACGCCCAGCACCACCAACGCGAGCATGACCGGCAGCGTGGTCCGGGGCACGGGGTTGCGCGACAGCAGGGACTGCACCAGCGCGACGATCAGCCAGGCGCCGAACGACAGGCTGGCGACTTGGGGCAGGGCGGCGCGCTGGCCCAGACGCAGCTCGCGTTCGTACAGTCCGCCGAAGTAGTAGGTGGCCACGAACAGCACCGTGAATGCCGCGAAGGCCAAGGCGTAGTTCTGCAGGCGGTAGGTGGCGAAGCCGTCGAAGAACAGGATCCGCAGCGACACGATCCCAGCCATCGACCCGAACACCACCAGGAGGTCGGCAATCATCAGGAGGCGGAATCCGCGCGCGTTCAAGCGCGCCAGCAACGACTTGGACTGCGGCGGTGTATCGACTTGGGATGTTCGAGTGTCGAGCTGGCCCTGCACGGTGTGGCCTCCCTCCACGGAGAGTGTAACCACGCGGCGGGGATGTCCTGCTAGCCCGAACGGGCGGGTGGCGGCAGCTGCCGCAGGCCCAGCACAGCGAGCTGTGCGGCGTCCACGGGTGCCGGCGCGTCGGTCAACGGATCGCTGCCGGACTGCGTCTTGGGGAACGGGATCACGTCGCGCAACGACGAGCCGCCGGCCATCAGCATGACCAGGCGGTCCAGCCCCGGGGCGATGCCGGCGTGCGGCGGCGCGCCGTAGGACAGGCCGCGCAGGAAGAAGCCGAACCGCTCCTGCGCCTCTGACTGGCTGATGCCGAGTACCGCGAACACCCGCTCCTGGATGTCGCGGCGGTGGATCCGCACCGAACCGCTGGCGAGCTCGACGCCGTTGAGCACGATGTCGTAAGCGCGGGCGATCGCCTCCCCCGGCGCCCGCTCGAGCCGCTCCAGCGAGTCGTCGGTGGGCATCGTGAAGGGGTGGTGCACCGCGTCCCAGCGGTCGTGCTCGGCGTTCCACTCGAACACCGGCGGTTCGGTGACCCACAAAAAGTCCCAGCGGTCGGAGTCAACCAGCCCGCGGTCGTGGCCCAGCGCAACGCGCAGCGCGCCGAGCAGCTCCTGGGCCTCGCGCGTTGGCCCGGCCGCGAAGAACAGCGCGTCCGAGGGTGAGGCGGCCGCGGTACGCAGCAGCGCGGCGGTCTCCTCGTCGCTCATGAACTTGGCCAGCGGGCTGCGCAGCGTGCCGCCCTCCTCGACGACCGCCCACGCCAGACCCTTGGCGCCGCGCCGGCGGGCAAAGTCGACCCAGCCGTCGAACTCGCGACGCGTCAGGTCGCCACCACCCGGCAGACACAGCGCCAGCACCGAGCCGCCGGCGTCCACAGCACCGCGGAACACCCCGACCTCGGTGCCGGCGAACACCCCGCCGAGGTCGATCAGCTCCATGCCGAAGCGGGTGTCGGGCTTGTCGCTGCCGAACCGTCGCAGCGCCTCGGCGAACGTCAACCTCGGGAACGGGATGGCGATCTGGGTATCGAGGACCTCCCGCCACAGCGTGACCATCAGCTCCTCGACGAGGGCGTAGATGTCCTCCTCGTCGACGAAGGAGGCCTCCAAGTCCAGCTGCGTGAACTCCGGCTGGCGGTCGGCGCGCAGGTCCTCGTCGCGGAAGCAGCGCACGATCTGGTAGTAGCGCTCGAGTCCCGCGACCATGAACAGCTGTTTGAACAGCTGCGGGGACTGCGGCAGCGCGTAGAAGCTGCCCGGCTGCAGACGGGACGGCACCAGAAAGTCACGCGCGCCCTCGGGTGTCGAGCGAGTCAGCATCGGGGTCTCGACGTCGAGGAAGCCGTGGGACTCCATGACCCGGCGGATCACCGAGGTGACCGCGGAGCGCAGCCGGATCGCCCGCGCCACGACCGGCCGGCGCATGTCGAGGTAGCGGTAAGCGAGCCGTACGGCCTCGTCGGCCTCGACGCGATCCTCGATAGGAAAGGGCGGCGTGTCGGCCGTCGACAAGATCTCCAGCTCGCTGGCCGCGACCTCGACCTCTCCGGTGGCCAGGGCCTGGTTGCGCATGCCCTCCGGCCGCGTGCGCACCGTCCCATCCACGCGGATCACGTACTCGTGGCGCACCTCGTGTGCGGCGGCCAGCGCGGTCGAGGCGGACGGGTCCGCCACCACCTGGACGATCCCGCTGGCGTCGCGCAGATCGAGGAACGCGACCCCGCCATGGTCGCGGCGACGAGCCACCCATCCGGCCAGGCGGACCCGCTTCCCGTCGTGGTCGCCACGCAGGGTGCCCGCACCATGCGTACGAAATGAACCGAAGGGCTTCATGGCCGTCGAGGCTAGCCCACGACTTCGGCGGCTACCGCGCGGCTCGGGTCGTTTCGGCCGGCTGAATCTGTTCTTCGTCGTGATAGCACCAGGCCCACACCTGTTCGGGCTCGGCGGAGCAGATGAGCGGGTGTCCGGCGTGGGCGAGGTGCGCCGAGGCGTGGCGGTTGGGCGAGGAGTCGCAGCAGCCGACCTTGCCGCAGCTCAGACCGCTCCGGCGGCCAGCACCGTCACCGGCGGACCCATTCCGGCGTCCGTTCCCTGATCGCGCTCATGTCACCAACCTTGGACCACTAGACGGCCGGAAACCAGTAGCGCAGCCAACACCGCCACCACCACAGCTGTTCCTTCATGGCAGGCTGCCGCCATGCCGACCGTGTTGGCGCTGCTGCGCTGCAGCCACCCGGGTCCGACCGTGGCGGTCACGATGTTCGCGTCGGCGCTGGCGCTGGGCGCCGGCAGCGGCGCGGGCGTGTTGCGGGTGGGCGCGGCGGTGCTGGCCGGACAGCTGTCGGTCGGCTGGCTGAACGATTGCCTGGACGCCGGTCGCGACCGGGTGGCGGGACGGGTGGACAAGCCCATCGTGGCCGGCGAGGTGGAGGCGGCGACGGTGGGTCGTGCGGCCGTCGTGGCGTTGGCCGCGTGCGTCGCGTTGTCGTTGCTGTCAGGTCCGCCCGCAGCCGCCGCGCACCTGCTCGCGGTGGCGGCGGCTTGGGCCTACAACCTGAGGCTGAAGGCCACGGCGCTCAGCGTGGTGCCCTACGCGTTGGCCTTCGGACTGCTGCCGGCGTTCGTCACGCTCGCCCCGCCGCTGCGGGCGGCGCCTCCGGCATGGGCCGTCGCGGCGGGAGCGCTGCTCGGTGCCAGCGCCCACTTCACCAACGTCTTGTCCGACCTCGACACCGACGCGGCGACCGGGGTGCGAGGCTTACCGCACCGCCTCGGCAGGCAGCGGTCGACCCTGGTCGCCGCGCTGCTGTCAGCCGGCGCCGGCCTGGCCGTGGCCGCTGGAGCCCGGCCGCTGCCACCGCTGGCCATGGGGGCGCTGCTTGTCGCGGGGCTGCTCGTGGGCGCCGTCGCGGTGACGGGTGTGGCGGGCCGCGGCAGGGTGGCCTTCCGCCTGACCATGGCCACCGCCGGAGCGCTGGTCGTCGCGTTCGTCAGCGCCGGTCTTCGCCCCTGAGCGTGGCGGCGAGGTGAGCCACGACCTCGTCGCGCGGGACCATGCTCTGGGTGCCGTCCGCCAGGTCCTTGACGGTCACGACCCCACCGGCTACCTCATCCCTGCCAAGCACCAGCGCCCAACGGGCCCCGGCGCGGTCGGCCAGCTTGAACTGCGCCTTGACGCTGCGCCCGTCGAAGCCCCGGTCGGTGGTGATGCCAGCCCGCCGCAGTTCGGCGACGAGCGCGAACACCTCCCCGGCCAGCGACGGGTCAGCCTGCACCACGAACGCGTTGACGCGGGGCGGCAGTGGCGACCCACCCCCGGCGAGGGCCAGCAGGATACGATCGACGCCGAGGCCGAAGCCCACCCCGGGAAAGCGCTCGCCCCAGCCGAGGTCCTCAGCGAGGCCGTCGTAGCGCCCGCCACCGCCCACGGCGTCCTGCGCGCCCAGCCGGGCGACCTGGAACTCGAACGTCGTGCGGGTGTAGTAATCCAGGCCGCGGACCAGGCGCGGGTCGTGGCGCAGCGGTACGCCTTCGGCCTCCAGCCGGGCGACCACCACTTCGTGGTGCGCCTTCACCTCGGGTGACACATGATCGGCCAGCAGCGGTGCTTCGGCCATGATCGCGGCCATGCCAGGCGCCTTGGCATCGAACGCGCGCAGCGGGTTGCGGTGTCGCCGCTGCGCGACCTCCGGCGGCAGGTCATGAGCGAAGCGATCCAGGTGGGCGTTGAGCCGTTCGTGGTAGGCGGCGCGGTCCTGGCGGTCACCCAACGTGTTGAGGCGCAGGACGACGCCGTCGAGGCCGACGCGGCGCAGCGCCTCCCATCCGAGCAGCACCACCTCGGCGTCCAACTCTGGGTCGTCGGACCCGAGGGCCTCCACGCCCACCGAGGTGTGCTGCCGCTGCCGCCCGGCCTGCGGCCGCTCATAGCGGAAGTGCTCCGAGGAGTACGACCACTTCACCGGCAGCCCACCGGCCCTCGGGATCCCACCGCCGATGGCTGCCCGCACGATGCCGGCGGTGCTCTCGGGACGCAACGTCAGCGATCGCCCGGCGCGGTCAGAGAAGGTGTACATCTCCTTTTGCACCACGTCGGTGGTGTCGCCGACCCCTCGCGTGAAGACCTCGGTGTGTTCGAACACCGGCGTGCGCACACGCTGGTAGCCCGCCAGCCGGGCGACTTCGAGCAACCCCGACTCGACCGCGTGGAAGCGGTCGGCCTCGGGAGGCAGCCAGTCCGGCGCACCCTTGACACCCTCGGGGACAGCCATGGCCGTCGATGCTAGCCCCCGTCCTGCCCGAACTGTGGGCAGCGCCGGCGTCGCTGGCCAGCAGATAGAAGGGTTGGTCCCATTATGTGACCAACCCTTCTATCTAGCCGGCTGGTTCCAGTCCGGCGAGGTACGGGTTGCTGCGCCGCTCGGCGCCGACGGTGGTTTCGGGGCCGTGACCGCACAGCACTCTGGTGGCGTCCGCCAGCGGCAGCACCACCCGCTGCAAGGAGGCCATCTGCTCGGCCCAGGAACCCCTCGGGAAGTCGGTTCGGCCGACCGACCCGGCGAACAGCAGGTCTCCGGAGAGCAGCAGCGGGTCGTCGGTGCGTTGGCCCAGCAGGAACACGCAAGAGCCGGGGGTGTGCCCCGGCGTGTGGCGCACTTGCAGGCGCAGCCCCGCAAGGCGCAGCGTCATGCCGTCGCGCAGCTCCGCCAGCCGCTCGCTGGGCGGTTCCCAGCGCAATCCGAACTGCGCCTCCAGCGCCCCGAGCGGCGCCTCGCCGAAGCCGGCGGCTGGGTTGTCCCACAACCACCGGTCGTCGCCGTGCAGGAACACCGGGACATCGAGGTCACGCGCCAGCTCGGGGACGGCCCAGAGGTGGTCGAGGTGCCCGTGGGTCAGCAGCAGGGCCTCGCACCGCAGCCCGTTGGCCTCCAGGCGCTCCCGCACCACCGGGTGGCCACCCTGTCCGGGGTCGATGACGACGGCGGTACCCAGCTCGCGATCGCCGAGCAGGTAGCAGTTGGTCTGCCACAGGCCGAGGCACAGCGACTCGACAACGCGCTGCTCGCTCGGCATGACGCACGCTCCAGAATCCAGGTCACGGTCGTGGGGGGCCAGGCTATGCCCTCCCCCTCGACGGGTAGGAGCACCGGGATTCCGTACGGACTCGAAAGGATCTGCAGTGCTCGCCGCCCTGGATGCGCATGCGCTCGGCTTCGCCGTGGCCGGCCTCGCCGTTCTCGGCGGCGCCCTGTGGCCGGTCGTCGTGCGCAACCGGCCGCTGTCGACGCCGATCCTGTCCCTGCTGCTCGGCATCATCGCCTTCGCCTTGCCGACCGTCCTGGCCGACCCCGACCCGCTGCGCCACGTCGATGCCACCGAGATGCTCACCGAGGTCGGCGTCATCGTGTCGTTGATGGGTGCCGGACTCAAGCTGGACCGGCCGATCGGCTGGCGGCGTTGGGCGACCACCTGGCGCCTGCTGGCGATCACGCTGCCCCTGTCCGTGGTGTTGGTCGCCCTGCTGGGATGGTGGGGCGTCGCACTGGCGCCGGCCTCGGCGTTGCTGCTCGGCGCCGTGCTCGCGCCGACCGATCCCGTCCTGGCCGCCGACGTCCAGGTCGGGCCGCCCGGTGAGCGGACCGGCGAGGGTGACGACGCCGAAGATGAGGTGCGGTTCTCGCTGACCTCCGAAGCTGGGCTGAATGACGCGCTGGCCTTCCCCTTCACCAACGCGGCCGTGGCGATGGCGCTGGCCGGCGGCGACTCCACCGAATGGTTACTGCACTGGTTGTCGGTCGACGTGATCTACAAGCTCGTCGTCGGGTTGGCTGGCGGCGTGCTGATCGGTCGCCTCCTCGGCCGCCTGACCTTCGCGTTGCCCGAGCACACCGCGCTGGCCAGCCAAGGCCTCGGCTTCGTCGCGTTGACCGGCACGTTCCTGTCCTACGGCGCCACCGAAGTGGTCGGCGGGTACGGCTTCCTGGCGGTGTTCGTCACCGCGGTCACCTACCGGGCATACGAGCGCGACCACGCCTACCACCAGACCCTGCACGACTTCACCGAGCAGATCGAGCACCTGCTGACCATCGGGTTGCTGGTGCTGCTCGGCGGAGCGATCGCTGGCGGGCTGCTGGCCGCCCTCACGTGGCAAGCGGCGCTGGTCGCGCTGGCTGTCGTCTTCCTCGTGCGGCCGGTCACCGTTCTCGCGGGGCTGGGCGGTACCGATCTACCGTCGGGCGAACGCGCGGCGATCGCCTTCTTCGGCATCCGCGGCATCGGCTCTCTGTACTACCTGGCCTACGCCGTCAACGCCGCGCCGTTCGATGGGACCGAGCTGCTGTGGGCGACCGTCGCGTTCGCCGTCGTGAGCTCGGTGCTGGTCCACGGGGTGCTCGCCACCCCCGTCATGCGCCGCCTGGACGTGCGCCGTCAGCTGGTGCGTACGTCCGCGACGTGACGCACCGAGCAGCCCGGCGCAACTGTGGCGTCAGGCCGGCGCGTTGGCGGCGGCGGCCTTCGGCGGCCGGGGCACCACCCGGTAGGCGTCGAAGACCGCCTCGATGCGGCGCACCTGGTCCAGGATGTGGTCGAGGTGCGCGATGTCGCCCAGCTCGAAGGTGAACCGCAGGTAGGCCACCCGGTCGCGCTGCGTCGTCACCTGCGCCCCGAGAATGTTGACGTGCAGGTCACCGAGGACCGTGGTGATGTCGCGCAGCAGATGCTTACGGTCCAGCGCCTCCACCTGGACGGTGACGCGGAAGGTCGACTGGGCCGCGGTGTCCCAGCGCACCGGGATCAGCCGCTCGGGATCGCGCTTCAGGTCGGCGGCGTTCGGGCAGTCGGTGCGATGCACCGACACTCCGCGCCCGCGCGTAACGAAGCCGAGGATGGCGTCGCGCGGCACGGGGGTGCAGCAGCGTGCCAGGGTGACCCAGACGTCGTCGGTGTCCTCGACCACCACGGCCTCCGACGCCCGCGCCGGCGCCTCGACCACCGAAGGGGTGGCGACGACGTCGTCGGACTCGTCCTGGTCACCCGCCATGCGGCTGACCAGCTGGTTGACAACCGACTGGGTCCCGAGGTGGCCATCACCCACGGCGCGGTACAGCGCCTCCAGGTCCTTGTAGTTCATCTGCTCGGCCACCGCGGCGAGCTCCGGGCCGGCGATCAGGCGCTTCCAGCCCATACCCTGCTTGGCCAGGGCCCGGCTCACCTCGTCCTTGCCCTTCTCGATCGCGTCGACGCGGCGTTCGCGGCTGAACCACTGCTTGACCTTGGAGCGGGCGCGCGAGGAGCCGAGGAACTCCAGCCAGTCCCGCGAGGGGCCCGCGTCGGCGGCCTTGGAGGTGACGATCTCGACCTTGTCGCCGTTGCGCAGCTCGTATTCCAGCGCGACCAGACGACCGTTGACCCGGGCACCGATGGTGCGGTGACCGACCTCGGTGTGCACCGAGTACGCGAAGTCCACCGGCGTCGAGCCGCGCGGCAGCGCCGTGACATCGCCCTTGGGCGTGAACACGAACACCTCGTCGGCGTACAGGTCCAGGCGCATGTTGTGCATGAACTCGCCGGAGTCCGCGGTGTCGGACTGCCAGTCGAGCATCTGCGACAGCCATGGCGCGTCGCCGTCGACCGCCTTGGACGACGAGTCGGCACGTGAAGTCGACTTGTACTTCCAATGCGCCGCGATGCCGAATTCGGCGGTGCGGTGCATCGCTCGAGTGCGGATCTGGACCTCGATCGGCTTGCCCGTCGGCCCGACGACCGTGGTGTGCAGCGACTGGTACAGGTTGAACTTGGGCATCGCGATGTAGTCCTTGAAGCGTCCCGGGATGGGACGCCACATCGCGTGCAGCGTGCCGAGGGCGGCGTAGCAGTCCTTGACCGAGTCGACGATCACCCGCAGACCGACCAAGTCGTAGATGTCACTGAACTCTTTGCCGCGCACCACCATCTTTTCGTAGATGGAGTAGTAGTGCTTCGGGCGGCCCGTGACCTCGGTGCGCAGCTTGACCGACCGCAGCTGTTCATCGACCTCGGCGACGACCTCGTCCAGGTAGCGGTCGCGCTGCGGTTGGCGCTCGGCCACCATCGCCTTGATCTCGTCATAGCGCTTCGGGTGCAGCGTGGCGAAGGCCAGGTCCTCCAGACGCCATTTGAAGGTCTGCATCCCCAGGCGGTGAGCCAGCGGCGCGTAGATCGACAGCGTCTCGGTGGCGATCCGCTTCTGCTTGTCCCGTGGCAGGTGGTGGATCGTGATCATGTTATGCAGCCGGTCGGCCAGCTTGATGAGCAGCACGCGGGCGTCGGAAGCCATCGCGATGAGCATCTTGCGCAGGCTCTCGGCCTGCTGTTCCTCCTTGGACGACGTCTGGATGCGATCCAGCTTGGTCACCCCATCGACCAGCGCGGCCGCCTGTGCACCGAACTCCGCGGCGACGTTGTCGACGCTCATCTCGGTGTCCTCAACGACGTCGTGCAGCAACGCCGCGACGATCGTCGGGGTGTCCATCCCCAACTCCGCCAGCAGCTCGGCCACCCCGAGGGGGTGCACGATGTAGGGCTCCCCGGAGCGGCGCTTCTGACCCTCGTGTGCCCGATCGGCCACCTCGTAGGCGCGCAGCACCGCCTTGACGTCGACCTTGGGGCTGTTGGCCTTCAGCACCGTCATGAGCGGCTGCAACCGCTCGGGGACCTGTGGGGCCAGGTCGATCATCGGCAGACGAGCCAGCACGGCGCGAACACCCGACTGGCGAGGACGCGCCGACGCTGGCTGTTCGGGTTGCTGACCGTCAGCCCCGCCTGGAGAGACTTGGCCGGGATCAGCCCCGCCTGGAGAGGACACGACGGGATCAGCCCCGCCTGGGACGGGGACGTCAACGGCGTCGGGCCGGGCAGGGGCCCGCGTCGAACTGCTGGGGTCCGCTGGGCTCGTCGCAACTCCCTTACGGTTCGAATCTTCAGCTATCCACGATACCCCTCGACCGCGTGGACTCGACGGCAACCGGGCCACGAACACGTCGCTCCTTGCGGAGCGCCCGAGGGCCGGAGTTCAGTACTGCAGCAGGCTCACGTAGTCGTAGCCGTCGAGCCTGGCACTGCCCTTGAGGAACTCCAGCTCGATGACGAAGGCGAGACCGGCGACGGTGGCGCCGCTGTGCTCCACGAGGTTGCAGGCGGCTTTGGCCGTTCCCCCCGTGGCGAGGACGTCGTCGACGATGAGCACGCGCTCGCCGGCCTTGAAGGCGTCGGCGTGCACCTCCAGCGTCTCGCTGCCGTACTCCAGCTCGTAGGTCTCGCTGATGGTGTCGTAGGGCAGCTTGCCCGCCTTGCGCAGCGGCACGAAGCCGGCACCGAAGTGGTAGGCGACCGGGGCCGCGACGATGAAGCCCCGCGCCTCGATGCCAACAACCTTGTCGATCTTGCCCCGCCCGTAGCTGACCACGATGGCATCGACGGCCGTGGAGAAGGCGGCTGGGTCGGCCAACAGCGGCGTGATGTCCTTGAACACCACACCGGGCTTGGGGAAATCGGGAATGTCGCGGATCGACCCTTGGACGGTCTGAAGGTCCAGCTCGATGCGCATCGGTGTCGCCTTGGTCAGCGCCGCCGGGCGGCGCGGCTTTTGCCGGACTTGTGTTGCCGTGCGGACGGTCGCGCTGCTGTGGTGGACGCAGCCGCAGCTGTCTCGCCGTCGGTCGCGGCGTCGACGGCGCTACGGCGGCGGGACTCTACACGCTGCTTGAGCTCGGCCCAGCGAGGCTCTTTCTCCTTCAACCACACCAGAAACGGGGTCGCCACCACGACGGAGGAGAACGTGCCGATCGCCATGCCGACGAACAGCGCCAGGGCCAAGTCCTTGAGCGTCCCAGCGCCCAGCCCCGTGGCCCCGATGAACAGCAGGGACGCCACTGGCAGGATCGACGTCATCGCCGTGGACAGCGACCGCACCAGCACCTCGTTGAGCGCGCGGTTGGCCGTCTCGCCGTAGGTGGCTGTGGAGACCGAGGACAGCGGGGCGGTGTCCTCCCGCACGCGGTCGAAGACCACCACCGTGTCGTACAGCGAGTAGCCGAGGATGGTCAGGAAGGCGATCACCGACGCCGGCGACACCTCGAAGCCCACCAGCGCGTAAATCCCGACGGTGACGGCAATGTCATGCAGCAGGGTGACCAGCGCGGCCAGCGCCATGCGCAGTTCGAAGCGCAGGGTGATGTAGGCCACGACGAGCACCAGGAAGACCAGCAGGCCGCGCACCGACTGGCGGGTGATCTGTTCGCCCCAGCGGGGACCGACCGCGCTGACATCGATGGACTCCGACTCGGCACCGGTCGTGTCGGCGATCGCCTGCAGCACTCGGCTCTGCTCCTCACCGCCGATCTCCCCCACCGCTGGAGTGCTGATCAGCGCCCCCCGCCCGCCATCGACCATCTGCACGATGGCGCCGTCCACGCCTATCTCCGACAGGGCGTCGCGCAGCTGCTCGGTGGTGAACTCGGCGGTTGCCTGGGTGACGGTGTAGGCAGTGCCGCCGGTGAAGTCGATGCTGAAGTTCAATCCGCGGATCAGCAGGCCGGCCGCACACACCGCCAGCAGCGTGAGCGTGGCGATGAGGAACATCCGGGACCGGCCGATGAAGTCGACCCGGCTGCGGCCGGTGAACAGACGGTTGAAGGCACTGTCTGATGCGGGCGCCGGGCCGGGCTGGGCCTTGGTCTCAGTCATCGTGCGCGGCCCCCTGCGGCAGCGGTCTTGGGTTCCGGGGTGATCACGCCCGTGCGCAGCCCCATGATCTTCGATTGAGCCAGGCGGGGCGAACGTGCGATCAGCGCGAACAGCCAACGGGTGAAGGTCGCCAACAGCAGCGTGTCGATGATGGTTGAAAGCCCCAACGTGAACGCGAAGCCACGCACCGGCCCGACGGCCAACAGGTACAGCACCACCGCGGCCAGGATCGACACCGTGTTGGCGGTCAGGTTCGTGCGAAACGCGCTGTCGAACGCCTTGTCCGCGGCGGTGCGGATCGTGCGGCCGGCACGCAGCTCGTCGCGGAAGCGCTCGCGGTAGATGATCGACGAGTCCGCCGCGATGCCGATGGACACGATCACGCCGGCGATGCCGGCGAGCGTCAGGGCAAAGCCGACGGTGTTGCCGAGGATGACGATCAGGCCGTAGGTCACGATCCCGAACATCGCCAGCTCGGCGATGGCTGCCAGGCCGATCCCGCGGTACAGGAAGAGCAGGTAGGCGCAGACCAGGGCCAGTCCGATCGCGCCGGCCAGCAGGCCCGCTTGCAGCGAGGAGCGACCCAGTGTCGGTGACACGCTGCGAAACTCCTGGAACTCCAGCTGCAGTGGAAGGGCACCGGTGCGCAGCACCAGCGCCAGCTCCTTGGCCTCGGCTTCGCCCCCGCCGGTGGTGATGACGGCACTGCCACCGGTGATGCCCTGGTCGCAGACCACGTCGGCGGCGACCCCGGGAGCCGACTCCACCACGCCGTCGAGCACGATGGCGAACTGCCGCCGAGGGTCGCCCTCGGGTTGGCAGGCCAGCTCGCCCGTCACGCGGGTGAAGTTGTCAGCGCCCTCGCCGGCGAGATCCAGCGCAACCTCCCAGTTGAACCCGTCCGGCGACAGCTGCGCCACCGCGCCATCGACGTCGGCACCCGCCACCTCCACGGGACCGACGCGCAGCTTGCTCCACTGGTCGGGTGGCAGCGGCTGTGGCTCCGGATTTGCCTCGGTGCGCTCCTCCAGCACCCGTTCACACAGGACGATCCGACGGTCGGGCGGCGGCACGGCGTCGGTCTGGCCCCCGCATTCGGGACCGGTGTCGGCGTACTCCGGGTCGTCGGGCGGAATGACGGCCAGCACCTTGCGGAACTGCAGCTGGGCGGTGCGCCCGATGACCTCCTGCGCCTGCTCTCGGTCGGCCAAGCCTGGCAACTGCAGCTGCACCGTCTCGCCCTGCCGGGAGATGTCCGGCTCGGCGACGCCCAGCGCGTCGATGCGGTTGCGGATGATCGCGACCGTCTGGTCGAGCACGCCCTCATCGACCTGCTGACCCTCGGCGGGGGTGAGCGTGACGCTCAGGCCGCCCTGCAGGTCCAATCCGAGCTGGGGGGTGTAGCCCTTGTAGAAGATGAAGCCCCACATGGCGCTCACCGCCACGAGAAAGACGATGAGCGCCGCTGCCAGTTTGCCTGTGCCCATGACTACGTCCCCTACAGGACTTGAACGCCGTTGACCGTGATCCGAAAGTCGCAACCGAGCGTGACGGCCGCCCGGCGACACATGATCATCCGTTCCAGGAAGATCTCGAAGTACTCCAGCACCTGGCTGATGGCCGTGTCGATGACCAGCTCCAGGGTCAGTGTGCGGGCCTGTGGATCGACGCGCAGGAACGAGGTCTGCACCGCGTAGTTGACGCGATCATGGATGTCCATCTCGATGGAGGCGTCCTTGCGCACTCGGCTGCGGTGGACATCGGACTTGTCGGCCAGGATCACCGCCGCCGCCACCGGCGAGACGGCGACGCCGTACTCCTCCTCGTGGTTGCCGACCGCGCTGATCACCTCGGCGATGTCGCGGGCGTCGACGTCGAGCTCGAGCAGCAACTGGTAGGCCAGCATCGCTGAGGTCTGGCCGTGGTGCGCCCTGCTGACGACGTTGCCGATGTCGTGCAGGTAACCGGCCACCGCCCCAAGCTCGGCAGTGCGCGAGTCGTGTCCCAGATGGGTCAGCACGTTGAAGGCGATGTGCCCGACAAGGTTGGCGTGGCGAGAACCGTGCTCGGTGAAACCCTGGGCACCAAGGAATTCGTCGGCGGCGAGGATGAACGTCGAGGTGCGCTCGTGGGCGCGCACTCGGTCCAGCAAGGGGATTCGAGCCCGACCCGTCGACTGGCGGGGCGTCGTCTGCTCGTCGCCGGCCCGCGTCCGCCCGCCGAGTGGGACGTCGGCACTATCGCTAATGCCTGCCTGCGGCCGCTGCGCGGCCTCCGGTTCGCCGTGATCAGAGCCTGCCTGCGGCCGCTGCGCGGCCTCCGGTTCGCCGTCACCACTCCCGCAGAGGGCCTGCGCCATGAAGGAAGAGTCAGCCTGTGACGCCGGTGTCACCGGTTCCGTCGGCCGGCGCGTCGGCGTCGACCAACCGCCGCGCGATCGCCGCACGGGCCAAGGTGACCACCGTTCCGTTGGCGACCTCGAGGCGGACGGTGTCCTCGTCGACGGTCTCGACCGTGCCGTGCAACCCGCCAATGCTGACCACGCGGTCGCCCCTGCCGATGGACGCCACCAGCTCGCGCTGCTTGCGCGCGCGCTGCTGCTGTGGGCGGATCAGCAAGAACCAGAACGCCACACCCATCAGTACCAGGGGCAGCAGTCCCGCGATCGGATTGCCGCCGGTTTGCGCCATCAGCGGAAGGACGACGAGGACTTGCATGACGGAGGCCTTCGGTTGGGAACAGATTCGACCAGCGCGCGCGATCGGTCAGCAGGTGCGCACAACGGCGTGCCGAGTAGCCGCAGGGCAACGATAGCATCAAGGTCTGCACGGCCCGGGGTGCCGGTCGGGGGCCGCTAGTGTGCCAGGCCCACCGAAGAGGACCGCCTTCGTGAGTGCCGAGCTGCCCGGTGATGTGCTGATCCTGGCCGGCGCCGCGTTGCTGGCTGCCGGGGTGCTGAGCGCGGGATTCGCCGCGCGCCTGCGCGTCCCCGGCCTGCTGCTGTTCCTGGGCCTTGGCATGGTGGTCGGCGACGACGGGCTGAACTTGATCAGCCTGTCGGACCCGGTGCTGGCCCAGCGGGTGGCGGTGCTGGCACTGATCGCCATCCTGTTCGAGGGCGGGCTGGGCACCAAGCCGACCGATCTTCGCCGGGCTGCCGTACCGGGTTTCGTGCTGGCCAACGTTGGCGTCGTCGTCACGGCCGCGGTGACCGCCGCCGCCGCGGCGCTGCTGCTCGACCTGGAACCGATCACGGCACTGCTGCTGGGCGCTGTCACCGCGTCGACCGACGCGGCAGCGATTTTTTCGGTGCTGCGCCGCTCGCCGCTGCCCAAACGGCTGACCTCGCTGTTGGAGGTGGAGTCCGGGGCCAACGATCCCCTGGCGATCGTGCTGACCTTGAGCGTGCTCGCGGCGGCGGCCAGCGGGCTGACCGCAGGGGGGCTGCTGGGCTTCGGCGCGGCCCAGCTGCTGGGTGGCATCGCCGTTGGCGCCGGGGTGGGGTTTGCCGGCAGCTGGGTGTTGAGCCGGGTCAGCCTCGGCGCCGAGGGGCTGTATCCCGTGCTGGCCCTTGCCGTCGCGGGCCTGGCATACGGGGCGGCAGCGCTGCTCGGCGGCTCGGGCTTTTTCGCCGTCTACCTGACCGGCCTGCTGATCGGTGCCCGCGTCCCGCGCCACCGACGGGTGATCCGCACGTTCCACGACGGGCTGGCCACCATCGCCGAGATCGCCTTGTTCCTGCTGCTTGGGCTACTGGTCTTCCCCTCTCAGCTTCCGGCGATCGCCCTGCCCGGCCTGGCGCTGGCATCGGTGCTGGTGTTCGTATCGCGGCCGCTGGCTGTGCTGGCGTGCCTGCTGCCGCTGCGCTTCTCGCGGACCGAGATGGCCATGGTGTCGTGGGCGGGGTTGCGCGGCGCCGTGCCGATCGTCCTGGCGACGTTCCCGCTCACCGCGGGGGTCGCCGACGGCGAAGCCATCTTCAACATCGTCTTCTTCGTCGTGCTGGTCTCCAGCGCGCTGCAAGGCACCACGGTGGGCTGGGCGGCCAGGCGACTGGGTCTTGAAGGTGAGGCGCACGCATGGGCGCCGGTGGCCGAGGTGCTGCCGTTGGAGGGTGGCGACATCGACCTGGTCGAGGTCGACGTGGCACCCGACCTGGCGGTGTGCGGTTCCCGGCTGCGCGACGCGCCGCTGCCGCACGGAACCCTGGTCACCGCGATCGTGCGCGACGGTCGCACCCTGCTGCCCCGAGCCACCACGCGCCTGCGCGCCGGCGACCTGGTCCTGGTGGCTGCCCAACGGCGGGAGACGGCCACCGAGGAGGTGGTCGCATGGGCGCGAGGGGAGGCGTCGCGCGGCGCCGAACCGCAGTGACGGCGCCGCCCTGAGCCGACGCGCCCGCGGCTAACCCTGACCGTCGAACAGGCTCACCCCTGGATCTGGCGCAGGTGCCGCCAGCCCCACGTGCGACCAGCCGCTGGTCGTCGCGACCCGCCCTCTCGGCGTTCTGGCCAGCAGGCCTTGCTGGATGAGGAACGGCTCGACCACGTCCTCGATCGTTTCGGCCTCCTCCCCCACCGCCACGGCCAACGTCGACAAGCCAACCGGGCCGCCTCCGAAGTTGCGGCACAGGACTTCCAGCACCCCACGGTCCAGCTTGTCCAGTCCCCGCCCGTCCACGTCGAACAGGTCCAGCGCCCGCTCGGCCAGGCGCTGGGTGACCATCCCGTCGGCGCGCACCTGGGCGTAGTCGCGGACGCGTTTGAGCAGGCGGTTGGCGATCCGGGGGGTGCCTCGGCTGCGTCGGGCGACCTCCTCTGCCGCCTCGGGGCGCAGCCGCACGTCGAGGATCCCGGCGCTTCGCCGCAGGATGCGGGCGAGCTCGTCGACCTGGTAGTAGTCCAGCCGTGCCGCGTAACCGAAGCGGTCCCGCAGCGGCGAGGTGATCAACCCGGTACGGGTGGTGGCGCCGACCAGGGTGAACGGCGGCAGGGGCAGGCGAAGTGCCCGCGCACCCGGGCCCTTGCCCACGACGATGTCGAGACTGAAGTCCTCCATCGCCGGATACAGGATCTCCTCGACCGCTCGCGGGAGCCGGTGGATCTCGTCGACGAACAGCACATCGCCGGGCTCGATGTTGGTCAGGATCGCCGCGAGGTCACCCGGCCGCTCCAGGGCGGGACCGCTGGTGGTGCGCAGGTCGGCCTCCATCTCCGTGGCCACGATGCCCGCCAGTGACGTCTTGCCGAGGCCGGGCGGGCCGGAGAACAACAGGTGGTCGACGCTGTCACCACGTCCCTTGGCGCCGTCGAGCACCAGGGACAGCTGCTCCTTGACCCGAGCCTGGCCGACGAACTCGTCGAGGCGCCGGGGACGCAGCGACGCGTCGAGGTCGGCGTCGTCGGCGGTCTGGATCGCGGTCACGATGTCGTCCATCGGCGGCTCACTTCCGTCCAAGGACGCGCAGCGCGGCCCGCAGCAGCTGCTCGGGCGTCGCCCCGTCGTCGTCGGGCAGCGTCTCCAGGGCGGCGGCGACCTCGCCGGGAGCGTAACCGAGGCCTGCCAGGGCCTGGCGGACGTCGTGGCGCGCACCGGCCGGGGCGCCAGGGACCAACGGGGCGCCCGCCATCCCGCCGCCGCCGGAGGCGCCGAGCTTCTCGCGCAGCTCCAAGACCATCCGCTGCGCCGATTTCTTACCGACCCCGGGGATGACTGTAAGGGCGGACACGTCTTCGGTGATCACGGCGCGCCGCAGGCCGTCGGCGCCGAGCGTGCCGATCGCCGCCAGAGCCAGTTTGGGTCCCACTCCGCTCACCGACAGCATCGCGACGAACAACCCCCGCGCAGCCGCGTCGAGGAAGCCGTAGAGGGTGAGGGCGTCCTCACGCACGGCCAGATGCGTGTGCAGGGTGACTTCGGTGCCGACCGCAGGGACGCCGGCGCCGGGCGGCACGTGCACCTGGTAGCCCACGCCACCGACGTCGACCACTACCAGCCCCAGCGACGACGCGGCGACGGCGCCGTGCAGCAGGGCGATCATCTCGACGGCCTGATGACCTGGGCCCCCGGCCCCGCGGCGGCGACCGCGGCGGCCAGCCGCGGGCTCATATCACCAGCTGAGCTGGTGACCACCCCGGCGTGCTGCAGGTGGCACAGCGCCAGAGCGAGGGCGTCGGCGGCGTCGGGCGGGCGGGGTGACTCCACCAGCCGCAGCAGGCTGCGCACCATGAACCCGACCTGCGCCTTGTCCGCCGAGCCGGAGCCGGCCACCGCCAGCTTCACCTGCGTCGGGGTGTACTCGACCACGGGCAATCCCGCCTGCTCGGCGCACAACAGAACGACCCCCGCCGCCTGACCGACGCCCATGGCGGTGCGCACGTTGGCGTTGAAGAACACCCGCTCAACGGCCACCACGTCGGGGCGGGCCTCCTCGAGCAATACCCGTAGGGCCGCGTGCAGCATCGCCAGTCGCTGCGCGGTCGGCTGCCCCGTCGACGTCCGCACGACCCCCACCCGCAGCGGCGAAGGCCGGTGAGACGGACCTTCAACCACGCCGACGCCGCATCGCGACAGCCCCGGGTCCACGCCGAGGACCCGCACGCACCCCTCCTTGATCGAACAAGTGTTCCCCAAGAGCCTAGCAGGGCGATGCGTTTACGACTCGGCTATCTCGCCCATCGCCGTGAACAAGCCGCGCCGGCGACCGACCACGACGCCGACGGCATCCTCGACTTGAATGTGAGGCGTGGCGGGGGGCGGCGGTCAGCGACGCAGTGTGAGGTCGGCTGCCTGCGGTCTCGCGGCGGGTTGGGCGGTGTCGGCCTCGGAGTCCTCGGCGTGCCGCCGGCGCCGGCGCGCTAGCAGCCACCACAGCACGCCCAGCAGCAGCAGCAGCGCGAGCAGACCGAGCAGCGCCCACAACCACCACGTCGGGCCGGCGGGCTGCACGGTGACCGGTGCGGCGGCGCCGGCGGTCGGGAAGGTGATCTCCCCGCGGACCTTGCGCTCCAGATTCCCGGACCGCAGCGTCACACGCGCGGTCCATGGTCCATTGGGAAGGCTGTCGTCGAGCGCGACATCCACCGGTGCGGTGTCTCCCGGGCCGATCGTGGTGCCGACATCGGCGGGGAACGGGCCGGCGCCCAAACCGCCGGGGCCCTTGGTCAGGACGAGTTCGCCCTGCAGGTCCAGTGCGCGTTCGCCGGTGTTCGTGACGGTCGCGGACACGATCGGGTTGCCGGCGTCGGCGCGGCGGGCCACGAGCTCGTCGACGGTGAAGTCGGACGGTGGCTCCTTCGGTCCACCGACCGACAGGTACATGCGGATGCCGACGCGATTGACCGTGGTGACGCCGGACTGGCTCTGGGAGCCCGGCAGCTCGGCCCAGACGACGCCGTAGCGCTCCCCGCCGAACACCTTGCGCGGGATGTCCACCGCGACCGTCGCCTCGGCGGCTTCACCGGGCGCGAGATCGACCGACGACGGCGTGACCGTCGTCCATTCGCTCAGCTCGTTCGCCTCACGGCCTTCCAGGCCCCGGAAGGTGCCGCGGGTGATGATCGCTCCTGCGGCGTACAGCGCCACCTGCGTCGGCGCGTCGGTGAAGTTGGCGACCTCGATGCGGCGGCTGATCTCGTCGCCGGGTTGCAGGTGGTCGACGACGTAAGTCCGGGCCCGGGGGTCGTCCCGGAGCTCCACCGGTGCTTCCAGGAGGCGGATGCGCACCCCCTCGCTGTCCGCGGCGTGGGCGGCGGGGGGCAGGCCGATGGCCGGGACGAGGGTCCCGGCCATAACCAGCGCTGCAATCAGGATGCGGCGCATGTGCTAGTTGACGGAGTGGGTGACCGTGCCGGTGTAGGTGCCGGCGACCTGGTCGGGCCGCAGGGTCAAGGTCAGGGTCGGGTTCCAGTCCACCTGGTTGTTGCCGGTGCCGGCCCAGGTGCCGGCGGTCGCGTCCGCCGCGAGGTCGAGGGCCGTGCCTGGAGTGAAGACACCCACGTCGGAGCCGCGCGCAGTGCCCGTTCCGGAGTTGTAGGCGATGTTGGCCTTCGTGACCTTCTCGGGGTCGGTGGCGGTGCCGGTGGTGAACGCGGTGGAGCCGACGGTGCCGGTCCAGGTGGCGGTCAGCAACCCCCGGGTGTCGGTGACACTGACCTGGCCGAGCTGGCCGGCCAGGCTGGTGGCGCCGGAGCCGACGCTTCCCAGGTTGGCGCTGGCCGGCGCGGAGATGGCCAGACCACCCGAGGCGATGTCGAACGTGGCGTCGGTGTCGGCGGCGTGGGCGGGCACGGCCACGGAGGCCATGGCGGTGACGGCGGCGAGGACGACGCCGAGGCGGGTACGACTCATTGTGAGACCTCTTCGGGGTTGACCGGACGGGACGCTTCGAAGATGTTTTCGGCGTCCCAAAGCCGCGACTTGATAGCCCGAAGGGACCATGTTTGCCCCCGACCGGGTGATGCCCACCGAGCCGCCGCGCCTCCCGCCGTCAGGCACCCGCCGCCGTCAGGCCACCGCCTCCAGCAGGCGGTCGGGGATATCGAAGTTGGCGTACACGTTCTGCACGTCGTCGCAGTCCTCCAGCGCCTCCACCAGCCGCAGCACGGCCTTGGCCGAGCTCTCCTCGGTGATGGCGACGCTGACGCTGGGCAGCATGGTGACCTCCGACGAGGCCACACCGATCCCCGCCTCTTCCAACGCGGCGCGCACCGCATACACGTCATTGGGCTCGGTGGTGACCGTGAAGCTGTCGCCCTCCTGCACCACGTCGCTGATGCCTGCCTCCAGACCGGCCAGCAGCACGTTGTCCTCGGTGGTCGAGGTGGCCGGAACGATCACAACGCCGGTGCGGGTGAACAGGTAGTTCACCGCTCCCGGCGCGGCCAGGGAACCACCGTTCTTGTTGAAGGCGGCTCGCACGTCGTTGGCCGCGCGGTTGCGGTTGTCGGTGAGGCATTCCACGTACAGCGCCACGCCGCCGGGTGCGTAGCCCTCGTAGTGGACGGTCTCGTAGCTGACGCCGTCCGCGTCACCGGACACCCGCTTCAGGGCTCGCTCGATGTTGTCCTTGGGCACCGAGGCGTCGCGCGCCTTCTGGATGGCGTCGGTGAGCGTCGGGTTGCCCTCCGGATTGGCTCCGCCGACCTTCGCCGCGGACTCGATGCCCCGGATCAGGCGCGCGAACAGCTTGCCGCGCTTGGCGTCAGCTGCGCCCTTCTTGTGCTTGATCGACGACCACTTGCTGTGACCGGACACGGGCCCTCCCTTAGACTGTCGCAGCCTCGCGGACCAGGTCGACGAACAGCGCGTGCAGGCGGCCGTCGTCGGTCAGCTCGGGATGGAACGCCGAGGCGAGGAGATTGCCCTGCCGGGCGACCACGACCTTATCACCCAGGGGTGTTCCGACCTTGGCCAGGACGTTGACCGAGGGCCCGTGCTCCTCGATCCACGGCGCCCGGATGAACACCGCGTGCAGCGGCTCGCCGGTCAGCCCCAGCACGTCCAGGTCGGCCTCGAAGCTGGCGATCTGCCGGCCGAACGCGTTGCGGCGCACGACGATGTCCATGGCCCCAAACAAGGGCTGCTCCGCCGGGCGGCCGTCGGCGTGCAGCGCCCGTCGAGCCAGCAGGATCGCCCCGGCGCAGGTGCCGAAGGCGGGCATCCCCTCCCGCAGCCGCTGACGGAGGGGGTCGAGCAGGCCGTACATCGCCGCCAGCTTGCCGATGGTGGTCGACTCCCCTCCGGGGATCACCAGGCCGTCGAGGCGGTCGAGCTCGCCGGTTCGCTTGACCGCCACGGCGCGGGCGCCGGCGGCGCGCAGCAGGCGCAAGTGCTCCAGCACGTCGCCCTGCAACGCCAGCACGCCGATGGTGGGACCGCCGGATAGGCCGTCGTCAGACGGCCCCGCCGCCAGCAGCGACTCACCGGGAATCCTCGTCATCTGCCGCAGGCTACTTCCCTGGGGCGCGGGGCCGCCGATCGGTCAACGCCGGCGAGGTCGCCGGCGAACGGCGCCGAAGCACAGCGCGGCCAGGACTCCGGCAGCGCCGAGGCCAAGGGCGAACCGGGTTGGCGGCTGACTCCCCTCGTCGAAGCCTCGGGCCCCGAGGGCCGTTGGGTCCGTGGGGTCCGGTGACGTTGTCGACGCCTGCGCGACAGCGCCACGGGACCCACGACGCGGTCGCGATGCCGACTCGACTCGCAAGGGTTGCGGGAGCCGTTCCACCCAACCGGTGAACTGCGTCGGCACGGTGGCAAGCACGGAGACGCTCCCGGTGGCCGGCACCACCGAGGACAGCCGCGGACCGTCCATCCCGATCAGCGCGCCATCGGCGCCGGCGACCGTCGCCCAGCCGGCCTCAGCTGGCAGCTCGGCGAGCACGCCGAGGGCGTCGGCGTCCAACACGACAGGTGGGTCCTCGTAGCTGGTGAACACCAGGCGCCGGTCATCCAACCACAGCACGGCGCTGCCCTCGGAGCCGACAGACGCGGTCGTGAGCAGCGCGCCGTCGCTGATGCCGTACACGAACACCTCGCTGCTGCGTTGCCCGACCTCCGGGTAGCGGGTCACCTCGAACGCCACCCGATCACCGGCCGGGCTGACCGCGAAACCCTCGATTCCCGGCGGGACGATCAGCTGGGCGCCGGAGTCGTCCGCCGCCTGGTGCAGCAGCGAGGCATGCTCGGTGCGCAACGACAGGCGCCGCAGCAGTGTGTCGTCGCGGCCTACGGTTGCCAGCAGGTGCTGACCGACCACTTCCACATCGACGTAGTCGCCAGATACCAGCGTCCGGTCCAACTCGTCGAGCCGAGCGATCGACCGCCAGTCGCCCGTGGCGTGATCCCGCCGGGCGACCAGTACCGCCATGGCTTTGGCGTCGCGGCACCACACGCGCCCCACGTTGGCCGGAACGCGAAGCGCGCGCAGCCCACGCTGCGTGGCAAGATCGCGGATCACCACCGTGCGCTCCCACAGCTCCACGGCCCGCTTGCCACCTGGGCACACGCTGAAGTCCATCAGCCAGTCGTCATGCGCATCGTCAGCCGATCCGACGAGACGGCCGCGGTCGTCGAACAACCACAGATGAGCGCCGGCGCCCTCCCCGCCGGCGACCACGGTCGTCGCCGTGCCCGCACGGACCCGCTGCGGATCCAGGTGGGCGCGGACGGCATCAGCATCCAGCGTCGAGCACAACCCGCCTTCGACCTTGTCTGCCTCGATCGTCAGGAAGATCGCCGCCTCCTCGCCGTGTCGCAGCTCGAAACCGCACGACGCCCCCGATGCGGCTGCCGACACGTCCACGGTTGGGCCGAGATCGCCCTTGACCCAACGCTGGACGTCAAAGGTCCAGATGTGCCGGTTCATACCGGCGCTGCGCACGCCGGCCACCGAGCCGAGGAAGGCCGCGTCGTGCCCGTCAATCATCTCGGCCGGGCTGCCCAGGGCACACGAGCAGGCCGACGCCGGCCAGGCCATCACCGGCAGCAGGCTCGCGGTCAGCAACCCGACCACCAGCAGTCGGCGCCACCGCAACGCTCGCATACGTCTATGACGCCGAGGACCTACGCTGAGTTCCCTCGCCAGACGTGGCGATGTACGGGGCGGCTCTGCGGCCGTCAGGACCGCGCATCCGTGGCGGCCTGCCTCACCCAGAAACTTGGTGTCGGCCAGATCCTGTTCGGCGTCGCCGTACACCGTCCATAGCGTGTGCACCGTGTGGCCCTGCGCCCTGACAGCGTTAGGGACGACGTGCCGCCCAAGACTGCGGTCTACGAGGAACTCGGCCACGGACCGTTAGGCCGCCACCTCGACCGCGGCCCGCAGCGCGTCCTCGAGATCGTCAGTCGGCACCTCGTAGTCGGCAGCAGGTCAACGAGCCGGTCACCAGCACGCCAGCGAGACACCACATCTTCGAGGGGAGCGCCTCCGCGGACAAGGAGCGGTGATGCGCCGCAAGTAGTCACGGACGACCTCGGCGAAGACTCGCTGGCCGTCAACGATGCGCGTCAGTCCGGACAGTTGCTCTGCCACTTCCTCGTCGTTGCCACCATGCTGCGCGAAGTCGAAGAGAATGACCGCGCCATCTGTATAGAGCCGTTCGAACGCGAGCGCGTGCTGGGTCCCTATCTGCACTGTCAACACGGGAATGGTTTGGCGGATGTGTTGCAGGGACACGCCAGCCTTGCGAAAGGCTGCCAGAACCATCGACTCGGCAAGCCCGACGAAGGGAACGACAGGCTGGCCGCACTTGGCGGCCGGGAACGAGGTGATGACGGGGTCGCCGTGCACCTTCCGGCGGCCACCCTGCGGATCACGCAGGTCTCGGTCGTAGCCCCTCGCCCACGTGCCATACGTGGACTCGGGCACCTTCAGTATCGAGCAGCCTCCGCGACGGTGTAGAGCGGCTCATCGAAGCGGGCATCTCCACGTTTTCGCATGCGCGTTTCACCTCTTCCGCCGCCAGGATCCTGCGAGCAGCATAGGGGCGAACAGCGACAGACAAAGGAAGTAGGGGGCCCGGCGGGACAAGGTCACCTTGGGTGGCGGCCGTGCCGTCGCGGGTGCGGCTTGCGGTGGTTACCAGCCGCGGTTGGCGAGCCGCTGGTCCGGGGTCAGCGTGTCGATCTCGATGCCGACCATCGCCTCGCCGAGGTCGCGGCTGACCTTGGCGATGACGTCAGGGTCGTTGAAGTAGGTCGTGGCCTCGACGATGGCACGGGCGCGCTTGGCCGGGTCGCCCGACTTGAAGATGCCCGAGCCGACAAAGACCCCGTCGGCGCCCAGCTGCATCATCAGCGCGGCGTCGGCGGGCGTCGCGACGCCACCGGCGGTGAACAACACCACGGGCAGACGGCCGCTCTCGGCGACCTCGGCGACAAGGTCGTACGGGGCGCGCAGCTCCTTGGCCTCGGCGTAGCGCTCCTCGGCACCCATGCCCGCCAGCCGGCGGATGCCACCGGTTATGGCGCGCATGTGTCGCACCGCCTCGACGACGTTGCCGGTCCCGGCCTCGCCCTTGGAGCGGATCATCGCCGCACCCTCACCGATGCGGCGCAGCGCCTCGCCCAAGTCGGTCGCACCGCACACGAACGGGACGGTGAATGCGTGCTTGTCGATGTGGTGGGCCTCGTCGGCGGGCGTGAGCACCTCGGACTCGTCGACATAGTCCACGCCCAGCGACTGCAGAACCTGGGCCTCGACGAAATGACCGATGCGCGCCTTGGCCATGACCGGGATGGACGCCGCCCGCACGATCTCATCGATCATGTCCGGATCGGACATGCGGGCGACGCCGCCGTCGCGACGGATGTCGGCGGGCACCCGCTCCAAGGCCATGACGGCGACGGCGCCGGCCTCTTCGGCAATCGTGGCTTGGTCGGGGGTGACGACGTCCATGATGACGCCGCCCTTGAGCATGTCGGCCAAGCCGCGCTTGACCCGGTCGGTGCCGCGCAGGGCAGTGGAGTCAGTCATCGCACACCTCGTCGCTCGGGCGTTGAATCCGGGGCCGTGTGGGCACCCCTGCGAGGGTATCGCGGGCTGGCCTGCCCGTCCCCGCCCGCCGGGCACGCTGGCGCGCGCCCCTCACCATGCCCGTCCCCGCCCGCCGGGCGCGCTGGCGCGCGCCCCTCACCATGCCCGTCCCCGCCCGCCGGGCGCGCTGGCGCGCGCCCCTCACCCTTACCGGCCCAGGCGCAGCGACGAGGAGGTCTTGAGCACCTCGATCCAGGTGCGGCCGGGACGCAGGGGCAGCGGGTCGCCCTGCGGCGTCGTCCACTGGATGTGGTCGTCGGCCGTGGCCTTGCGCCAGCGCGCCGGATACGCCCGCCCGTCGCGCAGCACGGTGGCTCTGCCGTCTCCGATGACGTCGAGCTCCAGCGTGGGGTTGCCGAGGGAGTCCGCACGGTCGCCGGGACGGGACCGCACGCGCATGACCACCACGTTGTCGGCGGTGAGTCCGTCACCCGCCGCCGACTGGTGCGGGCTAGCGTTCTGTAGGCGGTGCCACCTGTCGCCCGACCACTCCCAGCGGATCTCGCTGGACGGCGAGAACTCCAGATCGACCGCCTCGATCGCACGACCGCCCGCCGGGCGTTGCGCGTCGAAGGCGAACACCGGCTCGTGGATGGCTTCGGTGCCCTTGCCGGCCGCCAGCAGGGCACGGGTGTGGACGAACAGATCGTGCGGGCTGCTGCGGCCGGACACCCGGTAGAAGGGGTCGCCGGGCCCGCCAGAGGTTTCCTCCAGCCAGCGGATCTTCGCCTTGTCGAACTGCCGAGTGACCGGCCCGGCCGCGCCGGAGATGCCCAGCACCGGCGAGAACGGCGGCAACAGCTGCGCGTCAACCTCACGCCCGGAACGCACCGGCCCGATCGCGCCCGGCTTCGATATCTGGTACAGCGCGATGAACCGGGTGATGCCGCCCTCGACTTCCTCCTCGAACACCACCTCGGCGAGGTCCAGGCCCTGCTGGGGCACCGCGGCCAGTGCGTTGTCGATCTTGACGGCCATGACCGGGGACAGCGGGGCGTCACCTTCGATCCGCAGACCGGTCAGGGGGGCAACCGGCGGAGGCGCCGGCTTGGAAGGTTGCTGCTCGCCGGCCGCCAGCGGGCGCGCCGCAACCGCAGAGCTCGGCATCGGCGCGTCGGCCGTGCAGGCGGTCAACGACAGCGCGAACACGGCCAGCGCGCAAAGGGCTTGGCGCACAGGGCACTCCTTGCGGCGGAACTTCGACGCGGAAGTGTAGGAGCGTTGCACCGTCCCGCCGCGGAGGCGCGACCGTCCGAATGGCCGTTGGGCTGGCGACGCTCACCGCTCTCCGGCGGTGTGACGACACAGTCTCGAACCGCACCGCTCGCCGCCCCGCACGCTGGCGGGTGCAGGACCGGACACCAACGTCCGCAACCGCACCCGCCCACCACACCGACCCACCACCGCGATTGAGCGGGTGCAGGACCGGACACCAGCGTCCGCAACCGCACCCGCCCCCACACGACCCGCCCCCACATACCGACCCACCACCGCGACCGGACGGATGCGAGACCGCGGCTCAGGAGGCGGCCCGTACCTTGCGGTAGAGATCCTCGATCCTGCGCCCGATCACCGGCCACGTGAAGTCGGCGACGGTGCGCCGACCTTCGGCGGCCATCGCTCGCGAAAGGTTGCGGTTGGCCAGCAGCGTGCCGATGGCGTCAGCCATGGTGAAGGCGTTGCCGGCCGGCACCATCCGACCTTGGCGACCGTCCTTCATCACCGTGCGGAACCCGGCGATGTCCGTGGCGACGATGGGCAACCCCGCCGCCATCGCCTCCAGCAGCACGATGCCGAACGACTCACCGCCGGTGTTGGGCGCCACGTACACGTCGGCCGAGGCGTGGTAGCGCGGTTTCTGCGCTTCGTCGACCGCACCGACGAACAGCACGTCCGGGCGAATGGAAGGCGGCACCATCTGCTGGCAGCGCTGCCGTTGCGGGCCTTCGCCCACCACGCACAGACGCACCCGCGGCCACGAGGTCCGCAGCCGCAGAAAGGCGCGGACCAGCACGTCCAGGCCCTTGCGCGCCTCCAGGCGACCCACGAACAGCAGCAGCGGCCGCTGTGGGTCAACCAGCTCCGGGATCGGCGAGGCCGTGGCGAAGGCGCTGGCGTCGACGCCGTTGGGCACGACGCGGACTGACCCCAGCGGCAGGTCGAGCGCCGCAGCGGCGAACTGTTGGGCCGCGGGGGAGACCGCGACGCGGGCATCCAGGCGGCGGACGATCCGCCGTGCGATCGGCGCCGCCAGCCGGTACAGCCGATCCGATGACGACCAGGCATGAAATGTGCCGATGACGGGATGCGGGCCGAGCGCCGAAGCAGCCGCCGAGATCATCGGCGACAGCGGTTCGTGGACATGGGTCACGTGCGGGGCGAAGTCGTGCAGGGTTCGTCCCACGCGCCGGACCACCAGGGGGGACAGGGCGACGGGGGCGACAGACCGGTTGTAGTGCACCGGAAAGGGGCGGCCGATCACCTCGACCAGCTGGTCAGCCCTAGTGCGTGGCAGCGGCCCTGACGCCGGCGCGAGGATCCGAACCTCATGGTCAGCGTCGAGGAACGTGGCGAGCGCGCTGACGTGGGCCTTCACCCCGCCCGGCTTGACCCAGTCATAGGGGCAGACCAGTGCGATCTTCACGAAGGCAGCTTCTCGTCGGCCGCCGGTGCAGCGGCAGATGCGTGCCCTCCGTCGCGGCGCGGCGCGTGCAGGTCGGCGGCCCACACTGGCTGGAACGCGTGCCACTGCGCCGGTTCGAGCAGAATCAACGCTTCCAGCGCAGCGGCGATGCGGCCCGCGGCGGCCGCCAATGGCACGTCGGCCACCTCAACGATCGGCAGCACCTGCAGATGCCAGCGCCGGCCGGGGCGCTGCAGCATCGTGATGGGCACGATCGGCGCGCCCGTGCGCCGGCTGAGCACCGCCGCGCCGACCGGGATGCGCGCCGGCTCGCCGAAGAAGTCGGTGACCGGAGCGCGCCCGGACAGGTCACGGTCGGTCAGCAGGCCGACGAGGTGGTTGGCGGCGGCCACCTCGGCCAGGCGACCGGTCAGCTGCGCGCCCTTGGCCAGCGGCACAACCTCCAACCCGATCGCTTCTCGCAGGGCAACGAACCGCTTGAAGACCGAGCGGGGTCGCAGCACCTCGGCGACCACGGCGAGATGGTAGCCGTGATTTTCCGCCCAGCGGGCGGCGCTGTCCCAGGATCCGTGATGCGCCAGCAGGACCACCACTCCCCGCCCCTGCTCGAGGGCGGCATCGAGGTGCTCGAACCCCGCCGTCGTCGTGCGCCGGTCGATGTCGGCGGGACTGATGTCAGCGGCGCGGAACGCCTCGACCCAGTAGCGGGCGTAGGAGCGGAAGGCGTCCTTGACGGTGGCGTCCAGGGACTCGGCCGCCACCACTCGAGCGAAGTTGGCGCGGACCCGCGCGCGGGTGGCAGAGGCGAGGCGGTGCTGTACTCGCGCGGCCAGGTCGGCACTGGCGTAGGCCAGAGGCTCGGGCACCCTGCGCGCGACCTCCCACAGCGCGGTCCACACAATCGCGATCCGCCGCAGGCGGCGGCCCTCCGGTCGAGGGTCCGGCGGCAGTCGCTGCGCAGCGCCAGGGTTGCGGTCGACCGCAGCCCCGGGATGGCCAGACCCTCGGTAGGTCGTCATGTGGACTCGGCCTGCGACAGCACCGCGCGCAGACGCTGGGCCACGGTCACCAGCGAACCGATCGCCAGCAGCCACAAGGCCGGTGCCAGCAGGTCGAAGCCGATGCCGAGCACGATGATCGCCATGCGCTCGGGGCGTTCGATGACCCCAACGGTGGCCGTCCAGCCCAACGACTCCGCCTTCGCACGGACGTAAGAGGTCAACTGCGCACCGGCCAACGCCACCATGGCCACGCCGAACAGCACCGGGTCGTCGCGCACCAACCACACGGCGGCACCCAGGATCGCCGCGTCGCTGACCCGGTCGGTGACGCTGTCGTAGAAGGCGCCGAAGCGGCTGGCGCTGCTGCGCAGCCGGGCGACGCTGCCGTCGAAGGCGTCCGTGGCGGTACCCAACGCCAGGACAAAGGCGCCAACACGCCCGTAGCGCAGGACCGCGACCACGCCGAACAGCGTGGTCACCAGCCCGAAGAAGGTCAGCCAGTTGGGGGTGACGCCGATGCGCACCAGCCCCCGGGCGATCGGCACCACTAGGCGGTCGGTCACCGCCCGCGCATAGGCATTGATGGCCACGAGCTAGCGCTCACGTCGCCGTAGGCGGTAGCGCACCGGACAGCGCTCAGACCTCGGCAAAGGCTGGGGCGAGCCGGGCGTAGGTCTCCTCCAGCAGCTGGGGCAGCACCCGGGTCTGGCTCACCACCGGCATGAAGTTGGTGTCGCCGGACCAGCGAGGCACCACGTGCTGGTGCAGGTGCTCGGCGATGCCTGCACCGGCCACGGCGCCCAGGTTCATCCCGAGGTTGAACGCGTCCGGACCGCTGCAGACCTTGAGGGCACGCACGGCGCGCTGGCATAGCTGGGCCAGCTCGGACAGCTCGGCCGGCTCCAGCTCGTCGAGGCCGGCGACGTGGCGGTACGGCACGGCCATCAGGTGTCCAGGGTTGTAGGGGTAGGGGTTGAGGATCGCGTAGGCGTGATCGCCGCGGTGCAGGATCAGCGACTCCGGGTCGGCCTCGCGCCCCCGATCCGGCAGGTCACAGAACGGGCAGCCACGGACGTCGCGGGGGTCGACGCCCGCGTCGCGCTTGATGTAGCTCATCCGCCACGGCGTCCACAGCCGCTGCAGCGAATCCAGCCGCTCGCCGTCCATCAGGCCGCAGACGAGTCCCGCGGCTCGGGCGCCCTGCGCTGCGCCACCTCCGCAGCAAGCTCCTCGACGAAGTCGGCCACCGCGACGTCCTTGCGCTGGTTTCCGCGCCGGGGGCGCACGGCGACCGTGCCGGCCGCGACCTCACTGTCACCGACGATCAGCTGGTAGGGCACCTTGGCCAGCTGGTGGTGGCGGATCTTGGCGCCCATCGTGTCCGGCGAGTCGTCGAGGTCGACGCGCAGGCCGCGGTGACGCAACCGCTCGACGACCGAGCGGCCGTAATCGCCGTGGCGGTCGGCGATGGGGACGACCACCGCTTGCACCGGAGCCAGCCAGGTGGGAAACGCCCCCGCGTAGTGCTCCACCAGGATCGCGAAGAACCGTTCCACCGAGCCGAACAGCGCTCGGTGGATCATGATCGGTCGGTGCTCGGCGCCGTCGTCACCCGCGTAGGCCAGGTCGAAGCGCTCCGGCAGGTTGAAGTCCACCTGAATCGTGGTCAGCTGCCAGGCGCGGCCGATGGCGTCGGTGATCTGAAAGTCGATCTTGGGACCGTAGAAGGCACCCTCGCCCTCGTCGACCACCCAGTCGAGTCCTGAGCGGTCGAGCGCCTCGCGAAGCGCGCCCTCGGCCCGCTGCCAGCCCTCGTCACTGCCGACGGTGGTGGCCTTCTCCGGACGGGTGGACAGCGCAACCCGCGAAGGTCCCTGCGTGAAGCCGAAGTCGCGGTACAGGTCCAGGGTGAAGTCGATGACGTCGTTGACCTCGTCGACGACCTGCTCGGGGGTGCAGAAGATGTGCGAGTCGTCCTGGGTGAACCCTCGGGCGCGCAGCATCCCCTGCACGGTGCCGGAGCGTTCGTAGCGGTAGACCGTCCCCAGCTCGGTCAGGCGCAGCGGCAGCTCGCGGTAGGAGCGGGTACGCGACCGGTAGACCAGCACGTGGAACGGGCAGTTCATCGGCTTCGGGTAGTAGCGGTCGCCCGGCTTGGATTCGCTGGCGTCCAGCTCCATCGGCGGGTACATGCCTTCGGCGTAGAAGTCCAGGTGGCCGGAGGTCTCCCACAGCAGCGAGCGCCCGATGTGCGGCGTATAGACCGGCTGGTAACCGCGCCGCAGGTG
>Ga0136613_10000078_pt1 | contig 34157 bp, 28 predicted proteins | sample AntDrymUQ2722106_2_FD_106649 | JGI IMG/M metagenome (GOLD analysis project Ga0136613, IMG submission 106649) | Polar desert sand microbial communities from Dry Valleys, Antarctica - metaG UQ272 (21.06) | ecosystem: Environmental > Terrestrial > Soil > Desert | place: Antarctica: Dry Valley... | reverse complement strand
TCGGCCTGTCGAAGATCCCCCGCATCGTCGACATGTTCGCGCAGCGACTCCAGATCCAGGAGCGGCTCACTGTCCAGGTGGCTGACCTCCTGATGGAGCGCCTGCAGCCGAAGGGCGTCGCGTGCGTCGTGGAGGCGACTCATCTGTGCACGATGATGCGTGGCGTCAAGAAACAGGAGGCGACGATGGTCACCTCGTCCATGACCGGAACGTTTCGGCGCGATGCCCGAACGCGAGCCGAGTTCATGGGCCTGATCGGGAAGGCAGGACCGATGCAGCCCGCGCGGCCCATAATCGGACGCGCATGACCGATACGCCGATTCGCATCCTGCTCGCCAAGCCCGGTCTCGACGGGCACGACCGAGGCGCCAAGGTGCTTGCTCGTGGCCTGCGCGATGAGGGGTTCGAGGTGATCTATACCGGCCTGCGCCAGACGCCCGAGATGATCGCCGATGCGGCGGAGCAGGAAGACGTCGACGTGGTGGGCCTCTCGATCCTGTCCGGTGCCCACATGGCCCTTCTTCCGCGGACGGTTCAGCTCCTGCGAGACCGGGGCATGGCCGATGTCCTCGTGGCGGCCGGGGGGATCATCCCCGATGCCGACGTGACGAAGCTGAAGGCGGCCGGCGTGGCCGAGATCTTCGGACCCGGCACCTCGATCGGCCAGATTGCCCGCTACTTCCGCGAGCACGTCCGCCGCGAAGCCTGATGGGCACGCCGTGGGCGCCAACATACCTACATCTATACGTTGGGCATGGCTGAAGGCATTGCGCAGCTGTCGTCCGGTGAACGGAGGCCGCTGGCACGTCTGTTGACGCGGATCGAAAACGGGGATCCGTCGTTCCGGCCGCTGTTGCCCGGGCTCTTCGCTGCCGGCCGCGGTGCTCATATCGTCGGGATCACCGGCCCGCCGGGAAGCGGCAAGTCGACGCTGGTGAACGCGCTCATCACCGAGTGGCGCAAGCGCGGGAAACGGGTGGGCATCCTCGCCGTCGACCCGTCCTCGCCCTATACCCGCGGCGCCATCCTGGGTGACCGGATCCGGATGATGGAGCATGCCGCCGATCGGGACGTTTTCATGCGCTCGATGGCCTCGCGCGGCGAGCTGGGGGGGATCGCCGCAACGACCTGGATCGCCGCAGCGGCGCTCGACGCCGCCGGCTACGACCCCGTGCTGATCGAAACCGTCGGCGCCGGCCAGTCGGAGGTGGAGGTTGCACGACTGGCGGAGACCACCGTGGTCGTCGAGGTGCCGGAGATGGGCGATGAGGTCCAGGCGATCAAGGCCGGGCTGCTCGAGGTGGCCGACATCATCGCCGTCAACAAGGGCGACCGTCCCGGCGCCGATCGAGCCGCCCGCCAGCTGCGCGCCATGCTCTCCACGGCCGGCGGCCGCGTGGAGCGAAAGCCGCCTCCTGTGATGGTGACCACAGCCACCGCCGCGGTTGGGGTGATCGCTCTTGCCGATGCCATCGACGCGCATCGGTCGATCGCCCGCTCGCCGCTCGAGGCCCGTGAGCGCGCCGCAAACCAGGTCCGCCGCGCCCTGGCCGCGCTTGCAGCGCGTCGCGCAATGGAATCGGCCGACTGGGACCGCATCATCGATGCCGTGGCGGCGCGTGACCTGGATCCACTCACCGCCGCCGAGCGCCTCCTCGACGCATGAGGCGCGGGCTCGTGCTCCTGGCGCTCGTGTCGTCCGGCGGCGCCGTGCTGGCGCCGGCTGGCGGCGACGCCTCGGCGCGCTAACGGCTGGTACGCTTCTGCGCCTATGAGCATTGAACGCGTCTTCGTGATCGGCGCAGGGCTGATGGGCCACGGGATCGCGCAGGTTAGCGCCGCAGCCGGAAAGCGGGTCACGCTGGCCGACAGGAGCATCGAGCTCGCCGAGGCCGGCGTCGCGCGGGTCGCCGGTAATCTCGAACCGCTCGTCGACAGGCGCCGGCTCGATCGAGATGAGGCCACGGCAATCGTCGCGCGAGTCCAGGCGGCGGCCGGGACCGATGGCGCGGCCGGCCACGACATGGTGATCGAGGCAGTGTTTGAGGACGAAGCGGTCAAGCGCGAGACCTGGGAGGCATTGACTCGAAGCGCGGACGCCGACGCCGTCTTCGCCAGCAACACCAGCAGCATCAGCATCACCGCGCTTGCCACGGCGACCGACCGCCCGACGCGCTTCATCGGCCTGCATTTCTTCTCGCCGGTTCCGGTGATGGCGCTCATCGAGATCATCCGCGGGCTCGAGACCGATGACGCCACCTTCGAGGCGGCCAGGGGATTCGCCGAGGACCTCGGCAAGACGGTCATCGAATCCAGGGACATGCCCGGATTCCTCGTGAACCGCATGCTGGGGCCGTTCATCAACGAGGCCGTCTTCACGCTCATGGAGTCGACCGGGACCGCCGAGGACATCGATACCGGCGCGCGGCGCGGGCTGAACCACCCGATGGGCCCGCTGGAGCTCAGCGACTTCATCGGCAACGACGTGATGCTCAACGTCATGGACGTGCTGTATCGAGGCTTCGGCGACCCGAAGTTTCGCGCAGCCCCGCTCCTGCGCCAGATGGTCACCGCCGGCCACCTCGGTCGCAAGACCGGGCGCGGCTTCTATCGGTACGACGACCAGGGAAAGAAGACCGGCTGATGGTCGTCGACCAGGCGCCGGCCAGGGACCCGTTCCGCCTCGGTGACGAGGAGCGGAGCGTCCGCGACACGGTCCGCGATTGGGCGCAGCGCGAGGTCGCGCCGGGCGCCGCACAGCGTGACGAGGAGGAGCGCTACGACCGTTCGCTGTTCGAGCGAGCCGGCGACCTGGGGATCACCGGCCTTCCGTATCCCGAGCAGCTCGGTGGTGCCGGCATGGGGACGTTCGCGTGGGTGCTTGCGGTCGAGGAGATCGCGGCCGCCGACATGGGTCTGGCCGTCAGCCTGTCGGTCCACATCCTCAGCCAGCTCTGCATCTACTCGAGCGGGACCGAGGAGCAGAAAGGGCGCTTCCTGCCGACCATGACGGCCGGCCGCGAGCTCGGCGCCTTCGCGTTGACCGAGCCGGGCGCGGGCTCGGACGCCGCGTCGCTCTCGCTGGCCGCGCGACGCGACGGGGACGGCTATCTGCTGACCGGCACGAAGATCTGGATCACCAACGCGGGCGATGCAGCGCGCTACGTCGTCTTCGCGACCGTCGACCGATCGAAGGGCAGGGCCGGCATCACCGCCTTCGTGGTCGAGGCCGATACTCCCGGCTTCCGTCTCGGTTCGAAGGAGCGGAAGATGGGCATTCGCGGGACGACCGGCTACGAGATTGTGTTCGAGGACGCTCGCGTCCCGGCGGCGAACCGGCTCGGCGAGGAGGGGGACGGTCTGACCGTTGCCCTCTCGGCGCTCGGGGCGGGGCGGATCAGCATTGCCGGCGCCTGCACCGGGCTCGCCCGGACCGCACTGGAACTGGCGGCCCGGTACGCGCTCCAGCGACGACAGTTCGGGCGCCCGATCGCCGACCAGGAGATGATCCAGGCGATGCTCGCCGAGATGGCGGTCGAGGTCGACGCGGCGCGGCTCCTCACCTGGCGTGCAGCCCGCATGCGGGATGCCGGCCAGCCGATCAACTCGCCGTCCAGCATGGCCAAGTGGTATGCCTCCGACGTCGCAATGCGGGTGACCACCGACGCGGTCCAGATCTATGGCGGCGCGGGCTACTCGCGGGACAATCCGGTCGAGCGGCTCATGCGTGACGCGAAGGGTGCGCAGATCTACGAAGGGACGAACCAGATCCACCGGCTCATCGTGGCGCAGCAGCTGCTCGACACGGTGCGCCGTAACGGCTGAGCAGCAAGAGAGGGACCGATGACCACGCCCAGCGCCGGCCGCCTGATGCGGACCCCCGAGATCGAGGCACTCACCGTCCCGGCGGCGGATCGCGTGCCCAACGTCGTGGCGCTCATCGCGCGTTCCGCGGAGCGGAACGCGGACCGTGAGGCCATGCGCTGGAAGCTCACCAAGGCACAGCGCGCGGACGGCGCCGGCGAGGGCAAGTGGACGAGCCGCACGTATCGCGAGATGTGGGACTGGGTCATGAGCCTGTCGCTGGGTCTGCGGGACCTGGGCATCGGCGATGGGGACAGCGTCTGCATCGTCGCCCGCACCCGTCCGGAATGGACGATCGCCGACCTGGCGTCCCTCGCGCTCGGTGCGGTTACCTGCCCGATCTATCCGCAATCGGAGGCCGGACAAGCGGCATTCGTGATCAACAACGTCGGGGCGAAGGCGATCTTCGTCGAGAACGCTCAGCAGGCGGCCAAGATCGCCTCCATCCGCGAAGGGTGCCCGACGCTGGAGCACGTCATCACGCTCGATCCGAGCGGCAAGTTCCCCGCTGGCACCCTCGATCTCGAGGACGTCATCGCGCGAGCCGATCTCGAGCCGGCCAACCGGCTCGCATGGCGCGACGCCATGCACGCCATCGACCGTGACCACCTGGCGACCGTGATCCACACCTCGGGAACCACCGGCAACCCGAAGGGCGCGATGCTCAGCCACGGCAACCTGCTCTTCAACTACGAGGCTGCGAACCAGGTCGTCGACTTCTACGAGACCGATGTCTTCCTCTCGTTCCTGCCGCTCAGCCACATCTACGGCCGCATCGTGGACGAGGTGGTGGCGCTCGGACGGGGCGCGGCGGTCGTATACGCCGAGGCGCTCCTCGAGCGGCTGCCGGCAAACATGGTCGAGGTGAAGCCGACCGTCATGGGATCGGTGCCGCGGCTCTATGAGCGCGTCTACGCGCGGGTCAGCTCGGCCGTCGAGGCCGGCTCGCCGATGAAGCAGCGCATCTTTCGCTGGGCATCCGGCCTCGGCAGCCAGAAGTACGCGAATCACCTCGCCGGAACCGATGACTCGATCTGGCTCAAGGCGCAGCTCAAGCTGGCCGATGCCCTGGTCTTCAAGAAGATCCGCGAGCGCACCGGCGGTCGCGTCCGCTACTTCGTCTCCGGTTCGGCGCCACTCGCTCGCGAGATCGGCGAGTTCTTCTACGGCATGGGGATGCTGGTGCTGGAGGGCTACGGCCTGACCGAAACCTCGCCGTTCGTGTCGCTCAACCGGCCAGATGACTTCGTGTTCGGCACGGTCGGCCGTCCGGCACCCGGCTCGGAGGTGATGATCGATCCGCTCACCGGCGAGATCCTGGTCCGTGGGCCCCAGATCATGCAGGGCTACCTGAACCAGCCCGATGAGACTGCCAAGGCGGTCGACGCCGAGGGCTGGTTCCACACCGGCGACATCGGCGAGCTCGACGAGATCGGCCGGATCCGAATCACGGATCGGCTCAAGAACATCATCGTGCTCGGCAACGGCAAGAACGTGTCACCGGCGCCGATGGAGGCGGCCCTGTCGACCTCCCGCTTCGTCGCGCAGGCGGTGGTCCTGGGCGACCGGCAGGCGTACACCGGTGCGCTCATCGCCCCCGACTTTGACGAGCTGGGCGCCTGGGCGGCCGCGAACGGTGTGGCGGAGATGCCGCCGGAGCGGCTGGTCGAGGAGAAGGCCATCCAGAAGCTGTTCGACGCGGAGGTCAAACGCACCCTCGAGGCGTTTGCCGTCTATGAGCGACCACGGCGGATCACGCTCTTGCCGCGGCTGCTCTCCGAGGAGGCCGGCGAGCTGACCCCCTCGCTGAAGACGAAGAACCGGGTCGTCCTCACGAACTGGTCCGACAAGATCGCCTACCTCTTCGACGAGAAGCGCGGTCAAGCCAGCTGAACGGCGTCATGCGCATTCGATGGCGTCGATCGCCGCCTCGAGCTCGGTCCCGAGCCGGTCGACCTGGGCGACGGCGGCGCGGGCAGCGGTGACGGAAGCGTTGTTGTCGGGCTCGAACCACACGCCGAGAGCCGCGCCGCCGAGCGTCTCCACCGCGCCGATGTAGGCTTCCTGGGCCCGCCAGGCGGCCTCGGTGCACGGCACCGGAGGCGTGCGTTGCAGCGTCCGTCGCGACGCCTCGACTCGCCTGAAGGCGTCCTCCGCGAGCCGGTTCAAACGGTGCTGGACGCGTTCGTCTGCCAGCGACCCGGTGCCGTCCAGGATGGCGACCAGCTCCATCGAGAGTTCCCCGGCTCGACTCGCGAAGCGTTCCGCAAGGCGTTCGAGCTCGATCGCCGGGTCGTTTCCACGCCCGCCCGGGCTGGCGTCGGTTGAGACGGCGACCGAGGGCAGCGGCTCAACGGACACGGCGAAGCGTGGCGAAGGCTGCGGCGAGGCGCAGCCCGCGACGAGCGCGATCCAGGCGACGAGCCCAATTCCGGGTCGCATCGAACGCTTCATGCTCTTACGGATTCATCGAGCGAGATATAGCCAGTCGGTTCAAGGCCGCGCACCGAGTACCATCCCGGCATGCGTGACGTATTCATTCTCGCTGCCGCACGAACGCCGATCGGCAGGTTCGGCGGCGGTCTCTCGACCACACCGGCGACCGACCTCGGGGCGGTCGCGATCCGTGCTGCCGTCGAACGATCCGGCGTGGCGCCGGAGGCGATCGACGAGACGATCATGGGCCAGGTCCTCCAGGCCGGCGCCGGGCAGGCCCCCGCTCGGCAGGCGGCGCTGAAGGCGGGACTTCCCGACGGCGTGAGCGCCACCACCATCAACAAGGTCTGTGGCTCCGGGCTGAAGGCGGTCATGATGGGCGCGGCGGCGATCCGGGCCGGCGATGCCGAGCTCATCGTGGCCGGCGGCATGGAGTCGATGAACATGGCGCCCTACCTGCTCCCGCAAGCGCGCACCGGCTATCGGCTCGGAGATGGGAAGGTCGTCGATTCGACCGTTCACGACGGCCTGTGGTGCTCGACCTGCAACGTGCACATGGGCACGCATGCCGAGCGGGTCGCGGCCAAGCACGACGTGACGCGCGCGGCGCAGGACGAGTTCGCGCTGCGCTCCCACCAGCGCGCCATTGCGGCCCAGGGGGCCGGTCGGTTCGACGACGAGATCGTCGCGGTTACGGTGCACGGCAAGAAGGGAGACACGGTGGTCGGCGTCGACGAGGGCCCGCGGTCGGACTCGACGCTGGAGGCGCTGGCTCGGTTGAACCCGGCATTCCAGGCCGATGGTGGATCGGTCACAGCCGGCAACGCGCCCGGCATCACCGATGGGGCCGCCGCCCTCGTGATCTCGTCGGAGGATGCATTGAACGGCGCGCAGCCGATCGCCCGCATCACCGGATACGCCCAGGCCGACGTGGCGCCGGAATGGCTCTTCGAGGCTCCGATCCACGGCGTGCGGCGCCTGGTCGAGCGCGTCGGCGGATCGGTCGCCGACTTTGACCTGATCGAGATCAACGAGGCGTTCGCCGCCCAGGTCCTTGCCGATGGCAACGAGCTGGGCTTCGACTGGGATCGCGTCAACGTCAACGGCGGCGCGATCGCGCTCGGCCACCCCATCGGCGCATCCGGAGCGCGGGTGCTGACCACGCTGCTGTACGAGCTGCGACGCCGCGGCGGCGGGAAGGGCCTCGCCACGCTCTGCCTGGGCGGCGGGGGAGCGGTCGCCATGGCGGTCGAGACCCTCTAGGCACCCAGCTCGGTCAGCACCGCGTCGAGGGTGGTGACGATCAGCTTCGCCTCGTCCCGGCGAATGCAGAGTGGCGGGCGGATCTTGAGCGTGTTGCCGTTTCGCCCCGTCGTGCCGATCAGCACGCCGCGCTCGCGCATCTCGTCCTTCGTTCGGGCGGCGAGGTCGCGGGCTGGCTCGTGGCTATCCGGATCGGTGACAAGCTCGACCCCGAGCATGAGCCCGCGGCCCCTGACGTCGCCGACGGCCGGGTGACGCGCCGCCAGGTCCGCGATCGCCGCCCGCAGCCAGGCTCCCACTGCCTCTGCGTTGGCGATCAGCCGCTCGTCCTCGATGACGTCCAGCACGGCGAGTGCCGCCGCACACGCCACCGGGTTGCCGCCGAACGTGCTGAAAAAGGTTGTCTGTGAGGCCATCCGGTCGGCGATCCCGGCGCGGGTGACCACGGCCGCCACCGGATGGCCGTTGCCCATCGCCTTGCCGAGCGTCACGATGTCAGGGCTCACGCCCCAGCGAGAGAACCCCCACATCTCGTCGCCGGTGCGGCCGAATCCGGCCTGGACCTCATCGGCGACGAAGAGGGCGCCAGCATCGCGTGCCGCGGCGACGAGCTCGGCGACGACCGCCGGAGCGGGCACGAAGATGCCATCCGACGTGAAGGTCGAGTCGATGAGGAGCGCGGCGGGGCGGCGACCTCGCTCCGCGAGGCGCCCCACGGTGGCGATCATCTCGGCACGGGCGACGGAAGCTGGGCTGTCGGTATCGGCGTATGCGCCGTGGTAGCTATCGGGTGCGGGGCAGGTCTCGACACCTGGAGGCTGCTCTCCGCGCGGCCACTCCGACGGCGAGAAGTCGGCGATCGCAGCGGTGACGCCGTGGTACGCCCAATCGGTGACGATGCCGGTATCGCTACCAGTGACCGTCGTGGCCAGGCGCCAGGCGAGATCGTTCGCCTCGCTGCCGGAATTCACGAACATGACCGTGTCCAGGCCGTCGGGCATCGTCGCGGTCAGGTGCTCCGCCAGCTCGACCACGTTTTCATGCAGGTATCGAGTGTTCGTGTTGAGCGTCGCGACCTGGCGCGCGATCGCCTCCACCACCCGCGGATGCGAATGGCCGACGACCGGGACGTTGTTGTACGCGTCCAGGTAGCCGCGTCCGTGCGTGTCGAACATCCAGGCACCCTCGCCACGAACGAGGTGGAGCGGCCGTTGGTAGCTGAGCGGCTCGAGCGCGCTGCCGAGGACGCGCCCGCGGCGCGCCATGAGCTGCTCATCGGCAACCCATCCACCAGCTCGGACTGTGCGTGCCGGACGTCGGGCGGCGGCTGCCAGGCGGCGGCCCGACTCCTCGAAGCCGATCGCCTCGAGCTGGGCGAGGAGCGCCCAGGCCGGCTCCGACCACCCGCGGATGTAGTCGTTGTCTGGATACTCGCGCGTGCGGTGCGCTGAGATCAGGATCGTCTGGGCCATCCGGCCGGCAATCAGGTCTCCGAGCAGCTGCGCCTCGACGTCCTCGAGCGGCAGGACCGACGTGTACCCATCCAGAAATGTCGTCGCCACCCCAACGATATCGTCGCGCTCGCGGAGCAGCGACTGGAGCGTCGCCGGGATGTCGAGCACAAGCGCGGTGTGCGCCATGTCGCCGAAGTCGATAATTCCGGTCACCGTGCCCGCCGAGTCAACCAGCAGGTTGTCGAGGGTCACGTCGTTGTGGATCACCTGCGAGCGCATCGCCGGCAGGGCGGGAAGGACTCGTTCGCTGAACCGCGCCAGGGCGAGCTGGAGGAGGCGGCGACGAGCACCGGGCTCGATGAGAGCGGTGTGCCGGAAGAGTCGCGGAAGATGCTGCTGATCCCAGAGGATGACGCGCCCCGCGGCGGGATGGAAGAACCCGCGCAGCGCGCGTGCCAGGCGGGCCACCACGGTGCCGATGGCGTGGATGCTGTTGTCGGTGAGCGCTCCGGAGCTCGTGTGGCGTCCCGCCAGGAGCGGGATCAGTCGCACGAGGTGCGTGCCGATCCCGGCAATCTGGACACGCGCGACGGCCCCGCCGTCGAGCGTCGGGCGCGCCAGCGGGACCGGCAGCGCGGGATCGACCTCGGCGATGCGCGCGACGGCCGCCATCTCCATCTCGACGACCCCCGGATCCTCGGCCGCGTTCGAAACCTTGAGCACCCAGCCGTCGCCGATGGCGAAGTTCTGGTCACGCTCGCTCACGAGGGCGCGAGCCGCTCCGCGGACGCCGAAGACCTCGGCGGCCACCCGCACGGCATCAGCCGAACTGAGGCGCGGAGGTGGGGCGTCCAGGACGTCGGGCATCGTCATCGAGCCGATCCTACTGCGCAGTTGCCCGAGACTGCGGTCCTGAACTGGATTTCCCCGCGGCGGGGCTGACCCTTCAGCAGAGTCACTCGCATCCGTGTGCTCGGTGGGGGACCTGCGCTAGAATCGGCAACCGTCACCCGCGACGCGGCCTGCTTCCGCCCTTGATCGGCGTGGCGTTCAGAGGCGCCAGCGCCGCGACTGCATACAGGAGGCACTCAGCGCACCTGATGGCCAGCCAGAACCCGGTGGCGGAGGCTCCGAACATCTGGGCCGTCGCCCAGTCCCAGTTCGACCACGCCGCCGACAAGCTCGATCTCGACGAGGGGATGCGGCGCGTGCTGCGCGTCCCGCAGCGCGAGCTCACCGTCAACTTTCCGGTCACCATGGACGACGGCAGTGTCCAGGTCTTCACCGGCCACAGGGTGCAGCACAACGTCAGCCGCGGACCGGGCAAGGGCGGTATCCGCTATCACCAGGACGTGACCCTCGACGAGGTCCGCGCGCTGGCGATGTGGATGAGCTGGAAATGCGCGTGCGTCAACATCCCATACGGCGGTGCCAAGGGCGGCGTGATCGTCAACCCGAAGAAGCTGTCCACGCACGAGGTGGAGGGACTGACGCGGCGCTTCACGACCGAGATCAGCCCGCTGATCGGGCCGACGCGCGACATCCCGGCACCGGACGTGAACACCAACGCGCAGACGATGGCGTGGATGATGGACACCTACTCCATGCATCACGGCTACACGATCCCCGGCGTGGTGACCGGCAAGCCGATATCGATCGGCGGCTCGCTCGGCCGGAACGAGGCGACCGCCCGCGGAGCGGTGTTCACCCTGCTCCAGGCCTCGCCCGCGCTGGGAGTCCCGCTGGTCGGCGCGCGCGTCTCGATCCAGGGGTACGGCAATGCCGGCAGCATCGCCGCCACGCTGCTCAAGGACGAGGGCGCCACGATCGTCGCCGTCAGCGACTCGAGCGGCGGCATCCACAACGCTGCGGGACTCGACCCGGCCAGGGTCAGCGCCTGGAAGCGCGAGCACGGCACGGTCGTCGGCTTCCCCGGCTCGGACGAGGTGACGAACCGGGAGATCCTCGAGGTCGACTGCGACATCCTGGTCCCCGCCGCGCTCGAGAACCAGATCACCAGACACAACGCGGCGAACGTCAGGGCCCGAATCATCGCGGAGGCGGCGAACGGTCCCACGACCCCCGAGGCGGACGCCATCCTGCACGACCGCGGAGTCTTCCTCATCCCGGACATCCTGTGCAATGCCGGCGGTGTGACGGTCAGCTACTTCGAATGGGTCCAGGACATGCAGAGCTTCTTCTGGACCGAGGATCGCATCAACGACAGCCTCAAGGGAATCATGGACCGAGCCTTCGGGGCGGTGCACGACATGAGCGAGCGCCACGAGGTCGACATGCGGACGGCCGCCTACATGGTCGCGGTCGCCAGGGTCGCCGAGGCGACGATGCTCCGCGGCCTCTATCCATAGAGCCAGATCAGACCGATGGGGTCTCGCGGCCGCGCAGCTGCCGCCCGAGATCGGTGCAGCCAGGAGAGGAGCAGTCCCATGCTCGACCACGAAGAGCGTTTCCTGTTCCGGGAGGAGATCCACAACCTGGCGAACGCGCTCGCGGACCCCGGCCAGCTCGACAACGTCGAGGACCTGCTGGCCGAGGTGACGACCAGCCCGCGCTTCGATGCGGACGTGTTCACGCTCGAGCGATCGCTCCAGGTCATGCTCGGCGGACGCGCCGGCTCGACGCTGGTCGGGCTGCTCACCGTCGACCGCGGCGTCTTCGAGGAGCTGGGGGAGATGGGCCTGCCGCCGGACGTCCATGAGCGGCTGGTGAGCTGGCGAGCGCGCTTCGGGCTGGTCATCGACAACGCGCTCAACTTCCTCAACAACCCCGACGGCATCCAGGGCCACAACTTCGGAACGCAGCTCTCGCACACCGAGGCCGGCCTCACGCTCCAGGGCCGCCTGACCCTGGTCCGTTACAACAACGAGCCCCAGTTCTTCATCGCCGATGCCGACGTGCTGCTCAGCGTCGCCGCCGACATGCTCGAGCGGCTGGGGGAGCACCTCGAGCCGGACATGCTGGAGGCCGACCTGGTCAGCCGCCTGCGAGAAGGCGTCGAGCTCGTGGAGCGACGCACCAAGAGCCGGTCGTAGACCACGAATTTCCATCCACCGATCACATCGGCGACGCGCAACGTCGACACCATCGGTATTGGCAGTTTCGAGGTTGAGCATGAGAAGCACCAGGCGGGTCTTCCTGGCCGCGACCGGGCAGAACCGGGGCAAAACGACGACCAGCCTGGGCCTGATCGCCGCGATCCGGGAGCGCGGCCTGCGGCTCGGGTTCATGAAGCCGGTCGGGCAGCGCTACCTGGTGGTGGACGGGACCCGGGCGGACGAGGACGCGGTCCTGATGCAGGACGTCTTCAGCCTCCCGGACGCGCTCAACGACATGAGCCCGGTGACCCTGCCTCGCGGCTTCACCAGCGACTTCATCATGGGCCGCATCGGCGATGACCTCGAGGAGCTGGTGCGCGCCGCCCATGGACGAGTGGCGACCGACAAGGACCTGGTGGTCATCGAGGGGACGGGCCATGCCGGCGTCGGCGCCGTGATCGGTCTGTCGAACGCCCGAGCCGCGGCCCTGCTCCGGGCGCCGGTCATCATCGTGAGCGAGGGCGGCGTCGGCCGCCCGATCGACGAGATCGTCCTCAACAGGGCCCTCTTCGTGGCACATGGCGTGGAGGTGATCGGCGCGGTCGTCAACAAGGTGGACGTCGACTCGCATCCCCACCTGCCGGACCTCCTGACGCGCGGCCTCGCGATGCACGGGATCGACCTGCTCGGCTGCATCCCGTACTCGGAGTTCCTGGCGAACCCGTCGCTCGAGCTGATCGTGACCCACCTGGATGGGGAGCTGCTCTCCGGCCGCGCGGAGCCCGGACGCACGATCGGCCATGTCGCAATCGGCGCCATGCAGGCTGAGCACGCGATCGGCCATCTCGCGGATCGGACGCTGCTGATCACTCCCGGTGATCGCGAAGATCTCCTCCGGGCGGCGCTCGATGCGAACGGGCGAGCGGGGGGTGTCCCGCTGGTGAGCGGCGTCGTCCTGAGCGGGGGGTATCGGCCCTCGGGCCCGCTGATGGCCGCGCTGCGCGACGCCGACCTGTTCGGCTATCTGGTCGAGACCGACACCTATCGCACCGCGCAGGCGGTGGACGAGATCCTCGTCAAGACGCATGCGACCGACGGCGAGAAGATCGCGACGATCATCGACCTGGTGGGCGGTGCGATCGACATCGATGCGCTGCTCGCACGGCTGTAGAGGAACGTGGAGGGAGACCGGGCGTGGGCACCCGCCGGCCTCCCAGTGCACCAGCAACGGAACGCGGCCGTGGGGCCGCTCGTCGCCGGTGACAGGCCGATCATACGGCGAGCACGGCGGACGGCCGCTAGTACCTTCGGGCGCGCCAGATCCCGGTAGCCGACCACACACCGCTGCAGTCGGTGGCTGACCGCACCGGTCAGGTACCGATACCAGCGGTGTGATTGGGCAAGACCCTCACGCCACGTCCCAGGCCAGCGGCATGTTGTCGGTGAGCCGCGTGCGACCGATGCCGACCGCGATGAGCGCCAGTGCCGGCCCGGTCACCCGCTGCAGCTCGGCGAGGCTGGACGCATCGGCCACGCTGACGTAGTCGACGCGTGCCTTCGGCTCACGCGAGAGCACGTCGGTCATCCGCCAGCGGAGCACCTCCGCCGAGCGCTCTCCGGCGTCGTACGCCTCCTTGGCCGCCTTCAGGGCCTCGTAGAGGCAGGCTGCCGCGTGCCGCTCCTCGATGCCGAGCTGCGCGTTCGCGCTGGAGAGCGCGAGCCCGTCGTCCTCGCGGATGGTCGGACAGATGACGAGATCGACGTTCAGGAACAGGTCGCGCAGCATGCGGCGCACGATGACCACCTGCTGAGCGTGGCGCTGTCCGAGGTAGAGGCGCGCAGGGCCGACCAGGTGGACGAGCTTGAGCATGACCGTGGTGAGCCCGTCGAGGTGGCCGGGCCGCGAGGCGCCCTCGAGCTGCCTGGTCAGGCCCTCGACCGTGACGCGCGTCGTGTCGTCGGGCGGGTAGAGGGTTCCCGCCTCCGGCACGAAGGCGATGGCGGTCCGCGCATGCTCGAGGAGCGCAAGGTCACGGGCACGGTCGCGCAGGCCCGGGGAGCTCTCGTCGAGCGAGGTGAACTCGCCCGGGTTCGCGAAGCTCGACACCACCACGCAGCCGTTCTCGGCGACAGCGCGTCGCACGAGCGAGAGCTGCCCATCGTGGAGCATGCCCATGGTCGGCACGAATCCGACGCTCTCGCCGGCGACGCGATGCGCAAGGATCGCGTCGCGCAGCTCGTCGGTGTGGTGGACGACGATCACGTGCGGCGGCGACGTCGCTCGCTCGGCGTCGAAGCATCGGCCGGCGGTCGAGCTCGCCGGTATCGATCGCCGAAGAGATCCCACAGTCGCTCGGCCACCTGCCGCTTCGGCAGCATCGGCCAATCGGTCAGGGAGCCCTCCGCACCGAAGACAGTGACCTTGTTCTCGTCCGAGCCGATGGCGTCGAACGGCCCGCCAACCACGTTGCCAACGATCAGGTCGAGCCCCTTGTCACGCAGCTTGGCGGCGGCGTTGGCCTCCAGGTCGTTCGACTCGGCCGCGAAGCCGACCAGGAACGGCCGCACGTCGTCCGGCATCTCGCCCACCTCGGCCACGATATCCGGGTTGGGAACCAGCTCGATCTGGAGGTTCTCGCCTGATCGCTTGATCTTCGCCCTGCTGGCCCGGGCGGGGGCGAAGTCGGCGACGGCGGCCGCCATCACCAGGATGTCGGCGTTCGTCGCCGCACGCAGGACCGCTTCGCGCATGTCGTGAGCGGTGGTGGCGTCGATGACGGTGACGCCACGGGGGGGCGTGACGCTCATGGCGCCGGCGATGAGGGTCACCATCGCGCCCCGGTCACGGGCAGCCTCGGCCAGGGCGATCCCCATCTTGCCGGAGGACCGATTGCCGATGAAGCGCACCGGGTCGAGCGGCTCACGCGTGCCGCCGGCGCTCACGACGACGTGCAGCCCCTCGAGGTCGCCGGCGCGGACGAAGAGTCGCTCGACGGCATCGACGATGGACGGTGGCTCGGCCAGCCGACCGATCCCGGTCAGCCCCGAGGCCAGTTCGCCGACCTCGGGCTCGACGACGAGGTAGCCGAACTCCCTGAGCGTGGCGACGTTGCGCTGTGTCGCGGGATGGGTCCACATCCCGGCGTCCATGGCAGGTGCCACGAGGACCGGCGCGCGGCTGGCACACGCGATGGCGGTCACCGCGTCGACCACCAGGCCCGTTGCCAGCTCGGCGAGCAGGTTGGCGGTGGCCGGCGCAAGGACGATCGCATCGGCCGCTTCGGCCAGCTCGATGTGGGCGATCTGCTGCTCGGCATCGAGCTCGAGGACCTCGTCCACGACCGGCCGGTGGGTGAGGCTCTCGAAGGTGAGCGGTCCGACGAAGCGGGTGGCGGCCGCGGTCATCGCCACGTCGACGTCGGCGCCGCGCTCCTGGAGCAGACGAACGAGCGTGACCGCCTTGTAGGCGGCGATGCTGCCCGACACGCCGACCACGATCCGACGCCCGGCCAGGGGCCCAAGTCCGTCGGTCATCGTCCGACCTTCGGCGCCGCGCTTCTCTCGCGGTTGCGGACGGCCTGCCAGGCGTAGCGGATCCCGCGCAGGGTCAGGTCCGGCTCCACGGCGTCGATGCCGGGCACCTCTCGCAGCCACGGCTGGTGCGTGTAGCCGCCGGTGGCGATCACCGTCGCGCGGGCATCGGCCGGAGAGCGCTCGAGCAGCTCGCCGCGCAGCGCGGTGAGCAGCCCGCTGACCAGGCCGACGTAGCCGAGCACGGCACCGGACTGCATGGCGTGCACGGTGTTCGCGCCGATCGCGGATGGCGGTCGACGCAGCTCGATGCGCGGCAGCTTGCTGGCCCGCCCGACGAGGGCTTCGAGGCTGAGCCCCATGCCCGGCGCGATCGCCCCGCCGATGTACGCCCCGTCCCCATCGACGACGTCGAAGTTCGTGCTGGTGCCGAGGTCGATGACGATCGCCGGCCCGCCGAACTCGATCCGCGCGGCGAGGGCATTGGCGAGCCGATCGGCGCCTGCCTCCGACGGCCGGTCGATCTCGATGCGCAGGGTTCCCTCCAGCGACGCCGCATCGACGATCGTCGGCTCGACGCCGATCCGCTCGGTGATGAGGCGTTCCCAGGTCTCGGTCAGCGGCGGGACCACGCTGGCCAGCGCGACTGCGTCGAGCTCCTCGAGCCGATGCGCGTCGAGGGCAAGGAGCCCGGTCAGCATGGCGGCGACCTCGTCCGGCGTTGCGTTCGCCCGCGTGATGGCGCGCCACGAACGCGCCAATCGGTCGTCCTCGAAGAGGCCGACCGATACGTTCGTGTTGCCGATGTCGGCCGCCAGCAGCTTCACGGGCGGTATCGTAACAGCCGGTCGCGCACGCACCGTCACCGCATCGGTCCGGTGCTAGACTCGCCGACGACCCGCACGAGCGACCGATGACCGAGGCGCGCGCCAAGCTCTACATCAACACCGGGGTCGTCACCGGCAAGAGCGACATCTACAACATCCTGCGGCCGCTGCTCAAGCAGACGGTCAGCTATACCTACCACCGCGGTCCGCGAGTCGAGTCGAGCGGTACGGGCTGGGTCGAGCGGATCGTGGTCGGCCATCCGGAAATCGCGTCCTACTTCACGCCCCTCGCCATCTGCCTCAACCTCGATTCATTCGACTACCTCCAGTTCGACACGACCAGCGAACAGCTCCTCATCTATTCGCTCGTGATCGGCAACGAGCGGGTCGTCCTCGAGTTCGCGGCGAGCGGCGCCCATCGCCTGGCCGAGCTGACCGAGACCGAGACGCCGGCGGCCACCGGTCGCCCCCTGCCGCGCGACGCCGATGAGCTCGCCCGGGACCTGCGCTTCATCCAGATGGAGCTCCTGATGTCGGCGGAGACTGACGCGGCCGATGGCGAGCGTGCCGACGAGGACGAGGACAGCGCGTGACCGCTTCGGCGGTTCGCGCACCGCTCCGGGCGGTCACCTCGCACCAGCGGACAGTGGCGGGGAGCGGCCTTCGGGTCGTCACCCAGGCCATCCCCGGCGCGCGGTCGGCGAGCGTGGTGCTGCTCGTCCCCGTCGGGTCGCGCCACGAGGACAAGGCGCACGCCGGCCTGAGCCACCTGCTCGAGCACCTCGTCTTCAAGGGCACGCGGGCGCATCCCGAGGCGGGCTCGCTCTCGCAGCGGGTCGAGGGCATCGGCGGCAGCGTCAACGCCAGCACGGATCGCGAGCTCACCGTGTTCAGCGCCAAGGTACCGGCTGAGCACGTGGGAGTTGCGCTGGAGGCAGTCAGCGAGCTGGCGCTCCGGCCATTGCTCCGTCGGCGTGACCTGACCGCCGAGAAGCCGATCATCGTCGACGAGATCCGGATGTACGTCGATTCGCCCGCGGACCACGTCTTCACCCTCTTCGACGAGATGCTGTACGCCGGGCATCCGCTCGGACGCGAGATCGCCGGCACGATTGGCGCCGTGCGCCGGGCGACGCATCGTGCGGTCATCGAGCACTGGCAGGGATCGTACCGGCCGAAGGGCATGGTGCTCGCCGTGGCCGGCTCGATCGACCATGACGAGATCGTGCGCGCCAGCGCAGGATGGGCTGCCGACGGCGCGCCCGACGGGCCGCCCGACGTGGGGCCGGCCACCCTGGCCACGTCCGCTCCTACGCCGTCGTCAGCCGGCTCGATGCGAGTCACCTACCGCCGCCTCAGCCAGGGCAACCTGTGCCTCGGCATGCCGGGCGTCGCCCGCCACGACCCGGACCGCTGGGCACTCGACCTGCTCGGCGCGATCCTTGGCGACGGGATGGGCAGCCGCCTCTTCCTGGACCTCCGCGAGCGTCGCTCGCTCGTGTACGACGTCTCGACCTTCAGCACCGCATACGCCGACGTCGGCAGCTTCGGCGTGCACGCCGGGTTCGATCCGGAGGACGCCGAGCGCGTGGTCGGTGCGATCCTCGATCAGCTTGACCGGATCTGCTCCGAACGTGTGACCGATGCAGAGCTGTCGCGCGCCCGTGCCTACACCAGGGGACGCCTGGAGCTGCGGATGGAGGATTCCGGGGCCGTGGCAGGCTGGATCGGCACCGGTGAGGCGCTCCTGCCGCGGATCCTCACCGTCGACGAGGTGATCGAGCGGCTCGACGCCGTGACCGTCGACGATCTGCTCCGCGTGGCCCGCGGATACCTGGATCCGGCCGGTGCCCGCCTGGCCGTTCTCGGCCCGTTCCGATCGCGCGCACGCTTCGAGCGCGCGCTGCGCCGGTGAGCGACGACAAGGAGGACAGGGAGGCTGTCGTCGATGAGCACGTCATCGATCTGCTCTCCGACGAGCTGACGCTGGCCCGGGCCCAGCTCGATGCTGGCCTGCCGGCACTGGCGGAGGGCACCGTGCGAACGCGGATCGCCTACCGGGAGGCAGAGGGCCCCGGTGCCGACGAGGAACTCGACGCGCTGCGCGCTCTGCTGGCGGAGTCCCTCTGGCGCCAGGGACGCCTCGTCGGCGCTCGTTCGGCGCTTGAGGCGATCCGGCCGAGCAGCCCGCAGCGTCGCCTGCCGATCGTCCTCCTGGTCGAGGCTGAGGCGCTGGCCGCCGCCGGCGAGCCCGACCGCGCCACGGGCGCCCTCGAGCGGGTGCTTGCCGCCATCGGGGTCGACGAGGCGCACGAGCTACGGGCCGGCGTCGCCGGCCGGCTCTCCTGGCCGCTCCCGACCGAGCTCCGGCCGCGGCCGGCGCGCCCACGCCCGCCGTGGTCGGCACCGATCGCCGCCGACGAGGTCGATGATCCGTCGCCGGATGGTGACGCGCGGGTCGCCGCGGCGCGTGGGCGCCTCGAGGAGTCTCGCGTCGCATACGTGGCGGGAGAGCTGGAACGCGGCGACGCTGAGATGTCGATCGCCGTGCGGCTCGATCCGACGCTCGCCGGTGACGGCGTCGCGATCCTGGAGCCCACCCTCAGCGGACAGCCCGCCGCGCAGCGTCTGCTACTGTACGGTGACCTGCTCCGCGCCGCGGGACGGCGTGTCGAGGCCCACCAGGCCTACGACCGTGCCGCCAACCGGCGGGGCTGACCACCCCATCATCGGAGCCTCGTCATGCAGCGCACCCTCGTCCTCGCCAAGCCGGATGCCGTCCAGCGCGGACTCATCGGCGAGATCATCGGCCGTTTCGAGCGCAAGGGCCTGAAGGTCGTCGGCCTGCGATTCCTGGCGGTCCCGCGTCAGATGGCGGAGAACCACTACGCGGTGCACGCCGGCAAGCATTTCTACGCCGGGCTGGTCGAGTTCATCACCTCTGGCCCGGTGGCGGCGTTCGCCCTCGAAGGCCCCGATGCGATCGCCGTGGTCCGCCGCATGGTCGGGAAGACGATGCCGAACGAGGCCGAGCCGGGGACGATCCGCGGCGACCTCGGCGTCAGCGGCCTGCGCAACCTGATCCATGCCTCGGATGCGCCGGAGACCGCGGAGGCGGAGCTCGCCCTCTGGTTCGGCGCCGACGCATTGGTGGACTACGGCCGGGAGATCGACGCCTGGATCGTCGCCGAGGAACCCGCCCGAGCCTGATCTGTCGGCGATGCCTGTTGCGTGTGATCGCGATCTATCGCGATCACGCCGTCCAAGGCCGTGTCGAGCGCGATTCCCGCGGTCTATGCCGCATCAGCAAGCCTGACCGGCGCCCGCCGGGCACCGCTCAGGCGTTCCAGGTGGTCAAGAATGACCTAACAGTCACCGCAACCAACTATGGCCGAGGACCCAGCGGGTCAGGGCTGGTCGGCCGTCCTGGTCGCGAGCGCGGGGTAGTCCGGGCGCTCGATGAGACCGATGCGCTCGAGCGGGAAGTAGCGCAGCCACGCGCGGCCGAGGATGGTGTCCTGGTCGACCGGCCCGAAGACGCGCGAGTCCTGGCTCGACGGCCGGTTGTCGCCCATCACGAAGTATTCCTCGTCACCCACGATCCAGGTGAGCGGGCAATCCGGACGCGGGCAATTGGTGGCGGCGGTCGACCCGTCGGGCTCCTTCAGGACGTATGGCTCCTCGATTCGCACAGGGCTGGCGTCGGCGCGGGTGACGAAGACGCGGCCGTTCTCGAGGCTGACCTCGTCGCCCGGCATGCCGATGATGCGCTTGATGAAAGGGATCCCCTGTGCGTCGAGCCCGGAGCCGGCCGGCGGGTTGAAGACCACCACGTCACCGTACTCGTAGCCACCGAACCTGGGCGTCAGCTTGTCGATGAGGATGTACTCGCCGTGCACGATGGTGGGGACCATCGAGCTCTGCTGCACCTCGAACGGCTGGGCGACGAAGTTATGAATGACGAGGTAAATGAGGAGCGTCAGGACGAGGGTCTCGACGATCTCGAACGCACAGCCAAGGGCACGGCGCGAACCGGCGCGCTCGCTGCTCGCGGGCGCGCCGTTGGAATCGGGCTCGTCGGGGACGTAGGTCATCGGGCCTGGCTGCGGAAAATGGGCGGCGGCCACAGGATAGCGCAGACCAGCGGGTAGACTCGCACGCCTGATGGGCAGCCTGATTCTCGTCCGCCACGCGACCACGGCCGCCTCGGCGGCCGGGCGCAACCTGGGCCAGCGCAGTGACCTTCCCCTCTCCGATGCCGGCGTGATGCTCGCCGATGAGCTCGGCAGGACCCTCGCCATGGAGCTGGCCGAGCTGCCGCATGACGAGATGCGGCTGCTCAGCAGCCCGGCGCAGCGCTGTCGCCAGACGGCAGGCGGCATCGGAGCGGCGATCGGGGTCGAGGACGATCGCATGGAGATCGAGGGCGGCCTGATCGAGATGGACTATGGCGCCTGGGACGGGCTCACCGCCGAGGAGAGTCGGCAGCGCGACCCGGAGCTGCGCGCCGCCTGGGAGGCGGATCCGTTCGGAACCCGATGCCCCGGGGGAGAGAGCGGCGAGGACGTGGCGCGTCGTGCGTTTGCGGTGCTGCGCCCGGTCGAGGCCTGGCTGGCCGAGGATCGTGCCCGCTGCGCGATCGCCGTCGCCCACAATCACGTCAATCGTGTCTGGCTCTGCGCGCTGCTCGGATGGCCGATGCGTGAGTACCGCGAGCGTCTCTCGCAGGACCCCGGGGCGTACAGCCTCGTCACCTTCGGCGGCGGTCCACCGGTCATTCGCCGCCTCAACGTTCCGGCCGGCTGACCTCCGACGGGCACATCGGCCGGTCACCCTATAATCGGTCGTCCCACCCCGTCGAAGACTCAACCGTTCGCGAGGATTCATGTCCATCGAGCTCAGCCAGCAGCTCCAGCCTGTGATGCAGGCGAAGGTGACCCCGAAGCAGATCGCTGCGAACTACATCCTGCAAATGAGCTCCGTCGAGCTCCAGGAGGCGATCGCCCAGGAGCTGGACGAGAACCCCGCGCTCGAGATGGAAGAGCTCCCGACCTGCGCCATCTGCGGACGGCCGGTGGCCGGCAACTACTGCACCGAATGCATGCCGCGCAAGGGCGAGGCCGATGGCGACGACAGCCGGCTGAGCACCGACGACCTGCCCGGCGATGGCGCGACCCGCCTCCGCGACGAGGACGACGAGTTCGACCCGATCGCGCGCGCGGAGGCCGATTTCACGCTCGAGGATCACCTCACCTGGAACCTGCACGCGTTGCTGCCATCGCGCCTGCATCCGGTCGCCGATCACGTGATCGGCGCGCTCGATTCGAACGGATTCCTGACCGAGACCGATGCGGAGATCGCGGCTGCCACCGGGGTGACCACGGAGGACGTCGCGCTGGTGCTGGTGGCGATGCAGGGCCTCGAGCCCATCGGCATCGGCTCCCGATCGATCACCGAGTCGCTGCTCGCCCAGATCGAGTACCTCCGTGAGCAGAGCGAGGTGGAGGTGCCTCCGCACGCCGAGGAGGTGATCGGCGGGCACCTCGCGGACCTCGGCGAGCGGCGCTTCCGAGAGGTGGCGGCTGCCGTCGGCTCTACCCAGCGCGAGGTTGTGAACGTCTGGGAGTTCGTCAAGGGCAACCTCAACCCGTACCCGACCGCCGCCTTCACCGCCGCGGTCAGCCCCGATGCGTCACGCCCGATCATTCGGCCCGACGTCCTCATTCGCCGATCCGATGGCGAGCTGACGGTCGAGGTCGTGGAGTCTCGCCGCTTCAGCCTGCACGTCGCGCCCCTCTACTCGAGCCTCTCCTCGAAGCTGCGCAGCGCCGAGACGACCGAGGATGAGAAGCAGCACGTTCGGCAGTACGTCGGCCGCGCGAAGTTCTTCATCGACAACATCAATCGTCGGCGGGCCACGATCCAGCGCATCGCGGAGTGCCTGGTCGAGCGGCAGCGGGACTACCTCGTCCACGGCGTGCAGCACCTCGTGCCGCTGACACGCGCGGAGGTCGGGGAGCTGATCGGCATGCACGAGTCCACCGTGAGCCGCGCCACCGCCGAGAAATACGTGATGCTCCCGAAGGGCGAGGTGGTGCCGTTCAGCCACTTCTTCACCGCCTCGCTCGGCATCAAGGACCAGATCAAGCGGATGATCGAGGCCGAGGACACCCGGCATCCGTACTCCGATCAGGAGATCGCCGACGCCCTCGCCGAGGAGGGCATCGCCCTCGCCCGGCGCACCGTCGCCAAGTACCGCGACGAGCTCCAGATCCTCCCCGCGCGCCTGCGGCATCGCTGACCGGCACGGGACTCGCAGCGCCATGCGCGCCGTCGTCCTGCGCAGCCTGGCGGTCGTCGGCATCGGGGCGATCCTCCTCGCCGGCCTCCTCTACCTTGCCAGCACGGTCGACGGGCGGCCGCCGTCCGTCGTCGGCATCGCGCTGACCCAGCCGCTTCCCGACGAGGCAACGCGCGGCCTGCCGACCACCAGCGTGGAGGTCACGTTCGGCGAGCTGGTCGAGCAGTCGACTGCCGCCAACGCATTCTCGGTGCAGCCCGCGGTGGAGGGCAGCGTCAGCTGGACCGGCAGCGTCATGATCTTCACGCCCGACGAGCCGCTGGCGCTGGAGAGCGACTACACCGTCTCGATCGCCCCCAGCGTCGAGGACCTGGCGGGCAACCGGATGACCGATTCGCCGCCGGCGTTCAGCTTCGAAACGACCGGTTCACCGGAGCTGGTGGAGGCGACGCCCGTTGACGGAGCCATCGAGGTGGCACTCGATGCTCCCATCTCCCTGCGCTTCTCGACGCTGATGGACACGGCGTCGGTCGAGGCGGCGCTGCAACTGCGACCCGCCTTCGCGCACGAGACCCGCTGGAGCGGTCAGCTGCTCGAGATCGTGCCGATCGATCCATTGCGTGCCGACACTGACTACCGGGTCGACATCGGGCAGGACGCCTCCGACGTGTCCGGGGTCGAGCTCCGGAGTCCGGTCGAGCTCGAGTTCCGGACCGTCGAACCGGGGCTCCACCTGTCCCTGGTCGTGCCCTCCGACAGGACCGACGGGATCGCTCCGACGTCGCCGATCGCTGCCTTCTTCGACCAGCCGATCGACCCGGAGTCGGTTTCCGACGAGCTGTTCACGGTCACTCCGGAGGTGGCCGGCTCGATCCAGCTGGTCGATGAGCTCGGCAATGCGCCGGCCGAGCCCGAGGATGGGCGGGTGCTGCACTTCACGCCGTCCGGCCCGCTTCCGCCGAACACGACCTTCGAGGTGCTGCTCGCGCCCGACGTCGAAGGCCTCGACGGGGGTGGGTTGGCCGAGCCGATCTCGTGGTCCTTCACGACCGGCGCGCCGCCCTCGACGCTCTCCAACCAGATCACCTTTCTCTCCGACCGTGCCGGCATCGCGAACCTGTGGGCCATGAACCCGGACGGCACGGCGGCGCACCAGCTCTCCACCGAGCTGACGCCGATCCTCGACTACGCCGTGTCGCCGAATGGCAGCTCGTTCGTGGTCGGTGACGGTCGTCGCCTGGTCATGGCGGGAGCCGATGGGACCGACGCACGGGCGCTCACCGAGGACGGCGTCATCGAGTTCGACCCGAGCTACGGTCCGAATGGCCAGCGCCTTGCGTTCGCGCGCGCCGACGCCGAGACCGGTCGCGGCCTGGGCATCTGGGAACGCCAGATTCCGGGCGGCACGGTGACTCGCATCGAGCTGCCTCCGGATGCGGGGGTGACGCCCAGCGCCACCGAATCCACAGAGACCGGCCAGCCCGACGACCGGCTGCGTGCCCCGCGCTACGCTCCTGCCGGCGAGGCAATCGCCTTCGTTGACTCGACCGGCTCGGTCGCGATCCTGGACCTGGTGACCGAAGCCGTCACCCGGATCCGATTCGAGGCGCAGGCCGCGCCGGTCTGGCTGCCTGACGGGTCGGCGATCCTGCTGACCGGCCGTCCATCCGATCGAACGCGAGACGCGCGCGAGCTCGACGTGCCGGTCGAGCCGCTGGAGCCCGGCCCCGGGAGTACGGTCGCCGTGGTCGAGCGCGCGAGCACAATCGCCGAGGAGAGCGCCTTCGGCGACGGAGCATCGGTCGCGGCGGTCGCCGCGGACGGCCGAATCGCGTACCTGCGGGGCGACGGGTCCCTGCGCCTGACCGACGATGCGAGCCGGGCGGGGAGCGTGCCATCGAGCGTGTCCGGCGAGCGGATCGGCGCCGTGGCCTTCGCCCCCGGCGAGGACGCGATGGTCATCGTCGTCCTCGGTGCGGACGGGGGAGAGGAGACTGGCCAAGGGAGCATCGAGCGCCTCGAGCTGGGGGGCGAGGGCCGCGACATCCTCGCGAACGATGGCCGGCGTCCACGCTGGTTGCCCTGACCTGATCGGTCGTTCGCGGCCGTGCTAGAATCCGCCCGCCATCGCTGGCGGGAACGTGACCCTGTTCCTCCCGCCGGCGTTTCGTGTGCGTCAACCAACGGTCGTGAGCGAGCCCGATTGAGCGTGGCCGCCGGGCCGCACTCGGAGGATTCATGGAGTTCCAGCCCATCTTGTGGGTGATCCCGATCGCCGGTATCGTCGCGATCGCGTTCGCCATCTATCTCGCCTGGGACGTCCTGCGGGCCGACACCGGCACGCAGGCGATGCAGGAGATCGCGGGGACGATCTTCGAGGGCGCGGTCGCCTTCATCCGCCGCCAGTACCAGACCATCGGCCTGCTGGCCATCGGTGGCACCGTCATCATCGGTCTGGTCATCACGCTGGTCGAGGGCCAGGACGTCGCCGAGACGGACATCTACGGGCTCGACCTCGGCATCCGGACCGGCATCGCCTTCCTGGTCGGCGCGCTGTGCTCGATGGCGGCGGGCATCATCGGCATGTTCATCAGCGTGAAGGCCAACCTGCGCACCGCGGCGGCCGCCCAGTACAGCCTCGTGCGCGCGGTCCAGGTCGCGATGCGTGGTGGAGCCGTCTCCGGCTTTCTGGTGGTCGCGCTCAGCCTGCTGGGCGTGTACGGCATCTTTGCCGCCTTCGGCGGATTCACCAATCCCGAGGACGCTCCATTCCTCATCGTCGGGTTCGGCTTCGGCGCCAGCTTCGTGGCGCTCTTCGCGCAGCTCGGTGGCGGCATCTACACCAAGGCAGCCGACGTCGGTGCCGACCTCGTGGGCAAGGTGGAGGCAGGCATCCCGGAGGACGACCCGCGCAACGCGGCGGTCGTGGCCGACCTGGTCGGCGACAACGTCGGCGACTGCGCCGGACGCGGTGCCGACCTCTTCGAGTCCACGGCGGCCGAGAATATCGGCGCCATGATCCTGGGTGTCGCCGTGTGGCGCATCGCCACGGACCTGGGCTGGCCGAATCCCGAGGCCTGGATCTTCTTCCCGCTCGTCGTGCGCGCCTTCGGCCTGCTCGCGACCATCGTGGCCATGTTCTTCGTCCGCGGGAGCGAGGACGAGAACCCGATGAACATTCTCAACCGCGGATACTGGGTCACGACCATTCTCTCGGTGGGCGCGCTCGTGCTCGTCACCTCGCAGATGATGCAGACCATCGGCGAAACCGGCGCGGCCGGGCTCCCATCGTGGGTATGGTTCTTCTTCGCGGGCGTCGTCGGCCTCGCCACGAGCGTCGCGTTCGTGTACATCACCCAGTACTACACGGCCGGATCGTTCCGTCCGGTGCGCGAGATCGCCGAGGCGAGCAAGACCGGGCCGGCGACGAACATCATCAGCGGCACGGCGGTCGGCTTCGAGACGACCGCGGTCACCGCCATCACCATCGCGATCGCCCTCTTCGCGAGCTACCTGCTTGGCGAGCAGGCGCTCGCCGGGGTCGACGGCGTGCGCGCCGGAATCGGCGGCATCTTCGGCACCGCGGTGGCAACCATGGGCATGCTGATGACGACCGCCTACATCCTCGCCATGGACACGTTCGGGCCGATCACCGACAACGCCGGCGGCATCGCCGAGTTCAGCAAGGCCGATGCGAAGGCGCGCGAGATCACCGATCGCCTGGATGCGGTCGGCAACACGACGAAGGCGCTCACGAAGGGCTACGCCATCGCATCGGCGTCGCTCGCAGCCTTCCTGCTGTTCAGCGCCTACATCGATAAGGTGAATCTCATCCAGGAACGGCGTGGGGGCCCGCTCATCGAATCGGTCAACCTGGCGGATGTGAACGTGTTCATCGCCGCTCTCATCGGCGCCATGCTGGTCTACTTCTTCAGCAGCCTCGCCATCCGCGCCGTCGGGACGGCGGCGCAGGCGATCATCGTGGAGGTGCGCCGACAGTTCCGCGAGATGCCGGGGATCATGGATTACACCCAGCGACCCGACTATGCACGCGTGGTCGACATCACCACGCGCGCGGCGTTGCGCCAGATGATCCTGCCCGGGGCCGTGGCGGTGGCCACGCCGATCGTGGTCGGCCTCCTTCTGCGCCAGGAGGCGGTCGCCGGCCTGCTGATGGTCGGCACGATCTCCGGAGTCCTCCTCGCCACCGTGCTCAACAACGGCGGTGGAGCGTGGGACAACGCGAAGAAGTACATCGAGTCGGGCCAGCTGAAGGATGAGAACGGCAACGTGCTGGGCAAGGGCTCCGACGCGCATGCGGCGGCCGTCGTGGGCGACACCGTCGGCGACCCGTTCAAGGACACCGCCGGTCCATCGCTTCACGTTCTGGTGAAGCTGCTTGCGACGATCAGCCTCGTCCTGGCACCGCTCTTCATCCGGTAGGAGGCCAACGAGCCGCGGGTAGGATGCGTCCCTATCCGGGCGGCCGAAAAGGTACTCATGGACCTCGTCATCAAGGCCGCGCTGGTTGGGCTCCTGCAGGGCCTGACCGAATTCATCCCGATCAGCTCATCGGCGCACCTGGAGCTTGCTCCATGGATTGCCGGATGGGAGTCGGACGAGCTGATCGGCTCGCTCGCCTTCGACGTGTTCCTCCACCTCGGCACGCTGGTCGCGCTGCTCGTCTACTTCGCTCGTGACTGGATCCGGTATGTCGGCGCGTGGATCGCGAGCGTGCGCGAGCGACGGATCGGCGACGACCCGGATCGGCGCATCGCGTGGCTGCTCATCGCGGCCACGGTTCCGGCCGCCGTCATCGGCTTCGCACTGGAGGGCTTCATCGAGGAGGCCTTCCACGGCGATAGCGACGGCGCGCGGCTGGCGATCGCCGGCTTCCTGCTGGTCGGCGCCCTGGCACTCTGGCTGGCGGACCGATTCGTGGGCCAGCGACGCGAACTGACCGACATGACGACGTCCACCGCGCTCACCATCGGCATCAGCCAGGCCCTTGCGCTGCTTCCCGGCATCAGCCGATCCGGCGCGACGATCACCGCCGGTCGCGCGCTCGGCCTGACCCGCGAGGCGGCCGCGCGCTTCAGCTTCCTGCTCGCCACGCCGATCACCCTGGGCGCCGGGCTCTACGGCTCGCGGCGGCTCTTGACCGAGACGCACTCAGGGACGGAGTGGCTGGCCATCGGCGTCGGCTTCGTGGTCGCGGTGCTGTCGGGACTGATGGCGATCGGCTTCCTGCTCGCCTGGCTGCGCCGCCGATCGCTGACCGTCTTCAGCCTCTACCGCGTGGGGTTCGCGCTCGTCATCGTCGCCCTGGTCGTCATCGGCCGCTGATGTGGCGCCGCATCGCCCTGGCGGCTGCTCTACCGGTCAACGATTCAACCGGTGACTCGTAGGGACGAATCGGCTCGTACCGATCGCATCACCGAGCGTGGAACTGCCCGTCCGAGCCGCGGAGGGTGTCGAATTGATGCTTTACCAGTCACTCGGCGCATCCCTGACCCGCGCATGGCCGGTGATCGAGTCGGGTCTGGCACCGATCTCACCAGTACGGTCCAGGCCCACCTCGACCTTTGACGTGAGCGCGGGACCGGCCTACAATCGCCCGGCCACCGGCACCGCCGGAGGCGCCTGGCCCATCGGGTACGGCCAGCTTCAGGAGACGCCGCCAGAGGCAGGCGGGGCCTGGAGCGTTTTTTGTTATCGGACAGCGGAACCGTCGCCTCGTCGAACCCACGATGAGGCGAGTCTCCAGGGAGATCCGCAGGAGGAAGAGGGGGCGCCAGCATGAACACCAAGCCTGTCTACCTCACCGCCGAGGGGCTCGCCAAGCTCAAGGTCGAGCTGCATGACCTCATCACCGTCGATCGTCCGCGCGTCGCTGCTCGCATCCACGAAGCGAAGCTCGACGGCGACCTCAGCGAGAACGCCGAGTACGAGGATGCCAAGCAGGAGCAGTCCTTCCTGGAGGGCCGGATCGCGACGCTCGAGCTCCAGCTGCGCAACGCCGCGGTCATCGAGAAGGCGAATGGCGACAGCGTCGGCATCGGCTCCAGGGTGGTCATCAAGGGCTCCGATGGGGAAGAGACCTTCACGATCGTGGGCTCCGCCGAGGCTGCGCCGCGGGATGGCCGGATCAGCAACGAGTCGCCGGTCGGGGTGGCCCTGATGGGTCGCAAGAAGGGCGAGACGATCGTGGTCCAGGCACCCTCGGGCCAGATCGAGTACACGCTCGTCCGCATCGGCTGACGACCGTGTTCTGGGCTGACGAGCTCGCCGCGTCGGCAGCCGGCCCGCAGGTCGTCAACGACTCGAAGACGCCATCCGGCACCGTCCATGTCGGCAGCCTGCGTGGCCCGGTCATCGTCGACACCATCGTCCGCGCCCTGCGCGATGCGGGCGTGCCGACCGAGCTGCGCTACGGGGTCGACGATCTCGACCCGATGGACGCTCAGGCCCTTCTCACGTCGGATGCCATCGAGCGCTCCATGGGCGTACCGCTCTGCCGCGTGACCGATCCTGCCGGCGACTGTCACGACTCGTATGCGCGTCATTTCGCCGGGGTCTTCATCGACACCTTCGACGGTTTGGGCATTCGCCCCGACACGTACTACTGGATGAGCGAGGTCTACGGCTCCGGCGCCATGGACCGATACATCCGCACCGCGCTCGACGCCGCGGCGACGATCCGGGCGATCTACGTCCGGGTCGCGAAGGTGCGCCACCCCGACGAGTGGCATCCGCTCATGGTCATCTGCGACAGCTGCGGTCGGATCGGCACGACCCTCGTCACCGGCTGGGACGGTGAGCACGTCCGCTACGAGTGCCGGCCCGACCTGCGCGAGTGGGCAACGGGCTGCGGGCACGCCGGCGAGACGTCGCCGTTCGGGGGTCGTGCCAAGCTGCCCTACAACGTCGACTGGGCGGCGAAGTGGGACCTGTTCGGCGTGACGATCGAGCCGGCCGGGAAGGATCTCTCGACGGCGGGCGGCTCGCGGGACCGGTCCGACGCCATTGCGCGCGAGGTCTTCGGCAACGAGCCGCCGCGCAACGTGCCGTACGAGTTCCTCAACATCGGTGGCAGGAAGATGTCCACCTCCAAGGGGCTCGGTGCCTCGGCGACGCAGATTGCCGACGTCATCCCGCCCGAGCAGCTGCGCCTCCTCTTCCTGCGCCCGAAGCCGAACACGGCGATCGAGTTCGACCCTGAAGGGACCGATGCAATCCCGCGTCTGTTCGACGAGTCCGACCGCCTGGCCACCGCCACCGGCGGCCACGAGGTCCGCGGCGAGCTGCCGGCCGACCACGAGCGGCTCTTCGGCTTCAGCCTGGTCGAGCCCGATGCCGACGCGGCGTCGGAGGCCGCGTCGTACCGTCCGGCCTTCAGCCACCTCGCGTTGCTCGAGCAGATCCCGGGGGTGGACCCCGTGGAGCGGGTGACCGCCGAAAAGGGCGCGCCATTGACCGATCGTGAGCGCGCGCTCCTCGAGGAGCGTCGTGCCGCCACCCGCGCCTGGCTGGCGGCCTACGCGCCCGAACGAGCCCGGCTTGCCGTCCAACGGGATGCGCTGCCGGAGGCCGCATCCGACCTCGACGAAGCCCAGCGCGCCTACCTCGGGTCGCTGGCGCCGGCGCTCGAAACGGGGGAGTGGGACGGCGAGACGGCGCAGGCCGCCATCTTCGCGACGGCCAAGGAGCTCGACCTGCCGGCGGGCCGCGCGTTTGCCGCGCTCTACCTTGTGTTCCTCGGCCGCACCTCGGGCCCGCGTGCCGGCTGGCTGCTGGCGGCGCTCGATCGATCGTTCGTCATCGGGCGGCTGCGTGAGGCTGCCGCGGCGGAGGCAATGGCGTGAGCGTCGGCCCGCAGCGCCTTCGCGAGGAGCCGGACCTGCTCCGCCGCGCGGCCACCGACAAGGGCGAGGACGCCGTAGTGGTCGATCGCGCGCTCGACCTGGACGCCCGCCGCCGTGACCTGCTTGCCGAAGGCGATGCCCTCAAGGCCGAGCGCAACGAGGCCAGCAAGCGGATCGGTGCGGCGGTGCGCGCCGGCGCCGACCCGAACGGGCCCGAGGTGGCAGCGCTCAAGACAGCCTCCACCGGCGTCGGCGAACGGGTCACCGCCATCGATGCCGAGCTGGCGAGCGTCCACGCGGCGCTCGACGATGCGATGCTGCGGATCCCGAACCCGGCCGACCCGGACGTTCCCGTCGGCGGCGAGGAGGCGAATGTCACCGTTCGGACGTGGGGCGAGCCCTTGCCGCGAGACGGTCGGCGCCCCCACTGGGAGCTGGCCGAGGCGCTGGGCATGATCGACAACGCGCGCGGTGCCAAGATCACCGGCTCCGGCTGGCCGGTCTACCTCGGCGCCGGCTCGAATTTGCAGCGGGCCCTGATCAGCTGGTTCCTCGACGTGCACACCCGTGAGAGCGGGATGACCGAGGTGTGGCCACCGGTCCTGGTCAACCCCGACAGTGCGCGCGGCACCGGGCAGATCCCGGACAAGGAGGACCAGATGTACGTCGTCACGCGTGACGAGCTGTACCTGATCCCGACCGCCGAGGTGCCGGTCACCAACCTGCATCGCGACGAGATCCTGGAGGCCGATGCGCTGCCGATCCGATACGCGGCCTACTCGCCCTCCTTTCGGCGCGAGGCGGGTGCCGCCGGCCGCGACACGCGCGGGATTCTTCGTGTTCACCAGTTCGACAAGGTCGAGATGGTCAGCTTCGTGCGGCCCGGCGAGTCGGAGGCGGAGCTCGAGTGGTTGACCGAGCGGGCAGAATCGCTCCTTCAGCGGTTAGGGCTCGCGTACCGGGTGCAGCTGATGGCCACCCGCGATCTCGGCTTCGTGAACGCCAAGAAGTACGACCTCGAGGTCTGGGCGCCCGGCGTCGAGCGCTGGCTCGAGGTGAGCAGCGTGTCGAACTTCCGCGACTACCAGGCGCGGCGGATGGCGATCCGCCATCGCTCCGCCACGGGCGCCAGGCCGGAGCTCGTCCACACGCTCAACGGCTCCGGGCTGGCGCTGCCGCGCACGGTGGCCGCCATCCTGGAGACGTATCAGCAGGCCGATGGAAGCGTGGCGATCCCCGACGTGCTGCGGCCGTACTTCGGCGGTCGCGAGCGCATCACTCCGGCGGATGGCTGAGCGCGAGGACGCCTCAACGGCCCAGGCTTCGTTGGCGAGCGGTCGAAGCGATAGGATATCGGCCCCGCGGAGGGGTGGCAGAGTGGACGAATGCATCGGTCTTGAAAACCGACGTGGGTGCAAGCTCACCGTGGGTTCGAATCCCACCCCCTCCGCCACTCTGCGTGGCCAATCCGCGGACCGATCTCGACTACCTGCTCGGCGAGCATCTGATCCTGGCCGCCAAGGCGACCGGTGCAGCGCTCGACGGACGGACCGAACAGTTCGAGGCCTACGGTGGCCTGCTGAACACCAACGGTACCGATCTCGGTGGCGCCATCGGCTCCATCTACGGCGACGAGGCCGCAGACGAGTGGAACCGCACCTGGAGCGCCCACAACGGGTTCTTCGTCGATTACACCACCGGTGTGGCGACCGATGATGCCGCCCTCGCCGAAGGCGCGGTCGAGGACCTGACCACCATCTACGTCCCCGAGTTCAGCGCGTTCCTGGCCGGAGCCACCGGGCTGCCGGAGGACGCGATCGCCGGTCTGGTGACCGACCATGTCCTTCAGACGATCACCGGCGATCTGGAGGCGGGCGACTACACGATCTTCTGCTCGCTCGCCGGCCACGAGAGTCTCGGCATGAGCGGCATGCTGACGGTGTCCGCTCCCTGAGCGACGTCCGCCGGGCATTGCCTCCGGCGGCATGGGCGGGACTCGGGATAGAGGACTGGCCCGCGGATGCCGCGGGCCAGTCGATCGCGTTCCTAGTGCGTGCCTACTCGGTCACGCCCTCGTGGTCGTGGAAGTCCTCCTGCACGGCGGTGCCGCTGCTGCGCATGGCGGCAGATGCAGCCAACATGGTGATGTCCACCTTGGTCCGTGACAGGGTGAGCGTGACGTGCGCGGCGGCATCGGCCATCTGGTCGAGGGCCGTATTGCTGTTGTTCGCAAACGTGTCGCACGCCAGGTGATAGCACGGGTCGTACTGCGCGCCCGCCGTGCCACCGTAGGTCTGCGCCTGGGCAACGGTCTTGATCCCTTCGGCGCCGGTGAAGAGCCCCCCTGCCGGGATGCCCTTCGCGATGAACGGCCCGTAGTCGGAGCGTCCACTGAACTGCGTCGGCTCGTTCGCAAGCCCCTGGCTGTTGAAGTAGTCGACGAAGAGATCCTCGATGTAGGCCGATCCCGGCGGGCCGGCCGGCGATGTCGCCGATCCGTCACCGTCGTACACGAACCGGACGAAGTTTGGCGAGCCGATCATGTCGAAGTTGAGCATCGCCATGATCTTGTCGAGCTCGGTCTGGGGCAGGCTGTTCACATACCGTGTCGAGCCGATCAGGCCATGCTCCTCGGCACCGAACCACATGAACCGGATCTTGTTCCGGGCGTCTCGGGCCTGCGCGGCATACTGCTCCGCGATCTCGAGGATGGCCGCCGAGCCCGATCCATTGTCGTTGATGCCCGGGCCCCGGCTGACGGAGTCGAGATGGGCTCCGACCACGACGACATTGTTCGGATCGCCCGTCGCCGTCTCGGCGGTGACGTTGTAGGTCGTGCGCTCCTCGGCGATGGTGTCGGTCTTCACGCGCACCGTGACCGGACCGGCCGCCAGCTGCGAGCGGAGCGACATGCCGAGGGCCTGGGTCACGCCCAGCACCGAGTGGGTGAACCGCGGCTCGCCGAGCGTGAAGTTCGGCGCTCCGGCCGCGTTGTTGTAGATGACGACCGCGGATGCGCCCGCGTTCACGGCGTTGGTGGCCTTGATGCGGAAGGTGCAGGCTCCGGGGAAGCCGGCCGGCGTCCCGCGCACCACGAGCGCCACGGACCCGGCAGGAAAGCCGGCCCAGTCGGCCGCATAGCAGCCCCTGGAATCGCCGCTGGGCGTCGCGAGCGGCGCCGTGTTGTCGCCACTCCCAGAGTACGTTGCCGTGTTGTAGTCGACGCCGTTCGAGTAGGTCGCCGGCGTGGGACTGATCTGCTGAAACGCCGGCGGCGTCCGGTCTGAAACGAGCTGGAATGTGAACGGCGTGACGGTGACCGCGTAGCCGGCCGCCTCGAGCTTGCCCTTCACGTAGTCGACCGACTGGTCGTACCCGCTCGTGCCCGACAGGCGGGTCCCGCCATTGACATCGGCGATCGCCTGGAGCGCCGCCTGGTGCTCACGGATGCCCGCCACGGTGACGGCCTTCCGGAATCCCTTCGACTCCGACAGATCGTTTGCCGAGACGGGTGCGACCGCTCCGAGGGTCAGCACGGCCGTCATGAAGGCAACAGGCAC
>Ga0136613_10000077_pt1 | contig 34193 bp, 24 predicted proteins | sample AntDrymUQ2722106_2_FD_106649 | JGI IMG/M metagenome (GOLD analysis project Ga0136613, IMG submission 106649) | Polar desert sand microbial communities from Dry Valleys, Antarctica - metaG UQ272 (21.06) | ecosystem: Environmental > Terrestrial > Soil > Desert | place: Antarctica: Dry Valley... | reverse complement strand
TCGGCAGTGTCCCCCGGTCGGGGGTTGCCAATCGGCCCGCGATTCAGGGTCTGGTTGAAAGCCAGATACTGAGTGCGCGCACCTACAATGCGGCGCAATGGCGAAGACCGAGGATCGCGAGACCTCCCGCTCGGTTCCCGCCTGGCGCGCGACCGTCTACGAGCGTGCTCCCGAGCGTGCGGACGAGCTCTTCTCGACGATCTCCGGCATCGAGCCCGAGCCGCTGTACGCGCCGGGCAACGCCGAGATCGATTACGAGCGCGACCTCGGCTACCCGGGCGAGTACCCGTTCACACGGGGGGTCTACCCGTCGATGTACCGCGGCCGCCTGTGGACGATGCGGCAGTTCGCGGGCTTCGGAACCGCGGAGGAGACGAACGCCCGCTTCCGCTACCTGCGGGACCACGGCCAGACGGGCCTCTCGACAGCCTTCGACATGCCGACGCTCATGGGCTACGACTCGGATCACCCGCGCTCGCTCGGCGAGGTCGGTCGCGAGGGCGTCGCCGTCGACTCGCTTGCCGACGTCGAGACGCTCTTCGGCGGCATCTCGCTCGGCGAGGTATCCACGTCGATGACCATCAACTCGCCCGCGGCGATTCTGCTCGCCTACTACGTCTGCGTCGGAGAGCAGCAGGGCGTCCCCCGCGACCGTCTCCGCGGCACGGCGCAGACGGACATCCTCAAGGAGTACATCGCCCAGAAGGAGTGGATCTTCCCGCCCGAGCCCTCGATGCGGCTGGTGGTGGACATGATCGAGTTCTGCGCGCGGGAGATGCCGCTGTTCCACCCGATCTCCATCTCCGGTTACCACATCCGCGAGGCCGGCTCGACCGCGGCGCAGGAGCTCGCCTTCACGCTCGCCGACGGGTTCGCGTACGTCGAGGCGGCAGTCGAGCGCGGGCTCGACGTCGACGACTTCGCGCCGCGGCTCTCCTTCTTCTTCAACGCGCACCTCGACTTCTTCGAGGAAATCGCCAAGTACCGTGCCGCACGGCGGATCTGGGCCCGCGAGATGCGGGAGCGGTTCGGGGCGCGTGACGAGCGATCGCTGCTGATGCGCTTCCACACCCAGACGGCGGGCGTGTCGCTGACCGCACAGCAGCCCGAGGTCAACATCGTGCGTACCGCGCTCGAGGGACTGGCCGCTGTTCTAGGCGGGACCCAGAGCCTGCACACGAACTCCTTCGACGAGGCGCTCGCGCTGCCCACGGAGGATGCCGCGCGGCTCGCGCTCCGTACACAACAGGTCATCGCCCACGAGTCGGGAGTCGTCAACTCGATCGACCCGTTGGGCGGCTCCTACTTCGTCGAGGAGCTGACGAACACGCTGGAGACGCAGGCGTACGAGTACTTCGACCGGATCGACAAGCTCGGCGGCGTCATCCCCGCGATCAAGGACAACTTCTTCCAGCGCGAGATCGCGGAGGCGTCGTTCCGCTATCAGGCCGAGGTCGAGTCGGGGAAGCGGGTCGTGGTGGGAGTCAACCGCTACGTCCACGAAAACGAGAACCCGATTCCGATCCTCAAGATCGACCCGGGCCTCGAGCAGAAGCAGATCGACCTGCTGGCGGGCGTCCGCGCCCGGCGGGACTCGAGCAGGGTCGAGTCGCGGCTCGCAGCCCTGAGCGAAGCCGCGGCGAAGGACGGCGTCAACCTGATGCCGCTGATCGTCGACGCCGCCCGCGACTACGTCACGCTGGGCGAGATGTGCGACGCGCTTCGCGCGGTGTGGGGCGTGTGGCGCGAGACCCCGGTCTTCTAGCTCTCGGTATCAATCCCCGCGCCGACGCGTGTACACGGCCACCGCGATCGCGTACAGAGCTGCGAGGAACACGAGAGACCCGAGCGTGCTCATCCCGTATACGGAGTCGATCACCCAGACGCCGATCACGAGCACGATGATCGTGACGAATATCGCCGACGCCACTGCGAGGCGCCGGTTCTCGCACCGGAACGCCACGATCGCGGTCAAGCCGGACCCGGCCGTCGTCAGGGCGAGTGCGATGACCGCAGTGGATGTCCAGCTCGCGAACGGGTCCCAGTAGGCGTCGATCGCCGCGAGACCGCATGCCGGGACAACCAGGAGCGCGAGAGCGACGAGCGGAACCGAGCCCCGGGTCGTCCGCGTGACGGATTGGGGAAGCACTCCATCGGCGCCTGCGGCGAGCAGGACTCGCGTCGCCGCGAGAAACAGAGTCGCCATTCCGCCGATCACCCAGGCTGACATGCCGACCAGGATCGCGTACTGCAGCAACGTGCTGTCCGTCAACCAGGTCGCGAAGACGATCGGGTTCGGCCAGGCCGCAAGGGGCGTGGCCGCGGTCGTTCCGTAAACGGTGCCCCAGTACAGGTTGTTCGCTTCGTTCCAGAGATCCCACGTGTTGCCACGTCCGATCGCCACGAAGAACAGAAGGCCGAGCAGCGTCCAAGCAGCCGTAACGCGGACCAGGACGGCTCGAATCGCCTCGGGCTTACGCGTCCGGACTTCGCCCACCAGCGGGCCTGCCCAGCCGATCCAGAGGCCGAAGAGCAGCACGAGCGGGATCAGCCGGAGCGTGTCGAGCGGCTCGACCTCTGTGACACGGGCGTCGAAACTGCCGATCTCGACGATCTGTGAAGACGCAAGAGGACTCGTTCCGTAGTTCTCGGCCGACCGATCGTCAAACGCATCCCTGAACTCACCCGGCCCTCCCGAGAGCAAGAGGGCGAAGACACCCACGAGCGCTGCGGTCCCAACGACGACGAGTCCCCGCTGCAGCAGCGCCGCCCGTCGCATGCCCAAACCGACGAATCCCGTCGCCACGGCGATCGCGATCAGTGAGCACGTGAAGATGCCGTCCTCACCACGAAACCAGAATGCGAGGTCGTCCCATCCGGTGTGGACGAGCAGCGGGTCGATGACCTGGACCAGGAGCACATTCCCGTAGATCGGGGCGAGCAGCGTGACCGCGAGCCACCACGATGTAAGCGCGACGACTGCGCCGACCCGAGCGCCGAGGATGCGGGTCTGCCAGATGTAGTCGCCGCCGGTCACGGTCCACCGCTCGGCAAGCGAGCCGACGACGATCGCTCCGAGAAGCACGACGACGCCGGCAAGGAGGACGGCGAGGAATAGGTTCCCGCCGACGAGCGGGGCGAGCGAGAACATCCAGAGCCCGAGCGCGAAGGGACTGATCGCGAGGAAAGCGTGGAGCCCGAAGTCGAGCGTGCGCCAGCTGTGCGGAAGCGTAGGTAGGTAAGCGGATGCCGTCGCCAACTACGGAGCCTCGAGCCGGTAGACGGGGCCTGCCAACGATGTTGCGTAGACGCGCTGCTGCGAGTCTACGCCGAACGAGCTCAGCAGCGGGACTTCGATTCCAAGCGGGCGATTGTCGAGCGCCCGCTCGCCCTCGAGCCGAAAGCTGTGCAGCGAGCTGGCGCAGAAGTCCCCGTACAGATGGCGGCCAACGAGAGCCGGGAGCGCTGGATCCTGAACTGCGACGCCCGCCACGATGCTGCACACGGGCTCACCAGACGTGAGGCGTGTGTCCGTGCGGGGACGACCACGCGTCACGGCCGCCGCCGTGCTCGACTGGCTGACGCGAGCGGAGCCCCTGACGAGCTCGATCGCTGGCGGCGTTGCCTCGTCGCACGAGGGTGGCGCGTTGAGTCCGTAGGCGAACGGCGCTGTGCCCTCGAAGCAGCTCCATCCAAAATTGACCCCTCCGTGTGAGGCGACGTCGATCTCCTCGGCGCTCAGCTGTCCGACGTCGCCGATCACGAGGGCTTTCGTAGACGGATCGAGGCCGAAGCGCCAGGGGTTCCGCAAACCGTAGGCCCAGATCTCGTCGCGTCCTTCACGACCCACGAACGGGTTGTCCCGCGGGATGCGGTACGGACGTTGCCCGTCCGGCCGGGGATCGATTCTCAGGATCTTCCCGTGGAGATTGTCCAGTCGCTGCGCCGGAAAGTTCCCAGGCGAGGATCCTCCGGCATCCCCCTGGCCGATATACAGGAGGCCTTCTGGCCCGAAGAGCAGGAGCCCGCCGTTGTGACGGTTCGTCTCGTCCGATATCACGAGCACCCGGCGAGCCGTCCGAGGGTCGGCCCGATTCGGGTTCGTAGCGCGCCGGTACTCCTCGACGACCGACCAGTGCCGGCGGTCGGTGTAGTCGACGAAGAACAGGCCAGTGGACGCATAGTCCGGTGCGAAGGCGAGCGACAGGAGACCTTCTTCGCTGCCCTCGACAGAGACCAGGTGCGACAGGTCCAAGAATGGACGCGGGAGGCGGCGCCCTTGGTGAACAACCCAGATCTTGCCCTTCTTCTCAACCACGAACAGCCGGTCGTCCCCGGGAGGAGAGGTCACATGCACGGGTTGATCGAAGCGGCCGATCTCGACGAGAGTTGCCTCCGGCCGCGCGGCCGCTTCGGACATCCCATCGTGGGAGATCAAGCCCATCGCCGCGATCACAGCGATCAGCGCGAGCGGAAGGAGAACGAGCCTCAACTCGTCGCAGCGTAGTCGGTCAGACCGACGCTGCCAGCGTGGTCGTTTCAGCCTGCACGGGCTCCGACGCGGCCTCCGAACCGGCGGGGTGATCGTCGTCGGCCGAGAGCAAACACTCCGCCAGCGAGACCGTAGAGGGCCGAAACGAATGCGAGTTGGCCAAGACCTCGGATTCCGAAGATCGGATCAGCGCACCAAATGACGATAACGAGCACTACGATCGAGACGAACACGATCGAGGCGGCCGCCACACCTGGGCGTTCGCGACGGAATGCCACGACCGCCGCGATACCGGAGCCCGCGCTCGTCAATCCGAGCACGACAACGCTCGCAGACGTCCAGGTGGCGAACGTGTCCCAGTAGGCGTCGAGGGCAGCGAAGCCGCACGCCGGAAGGACGAGGAGGGCGAGAGCGTTGACCGGGACCGAGTCTCCCTTCATCCGTCCGACCGCCGAAGGAAGCACTCGGTCGTTCGCTGAGGCGACGAGGACCCGCGTTGCGGCAAGAAATAGGGTCGCGGTCCACCCGAGGACCCACGCTCCCATGCCCGCGATCAGCGCGATCTGCACGGTGGTGCTGTCGGAGAGCCAGGCAGCGAATACCACCGGGTTCGGCCAGGTGGGCAGGAGAGTGGTCGTCGTCGTTTCGTACACCGTTCCCCAGTACAGGTTGTTCGCTTCGTTCCAGAACTCCCAGTGCACGCCACGGGCGATGGCGATGAAGACAACGAGGCTCAACAGAGTCGAGACCCCGGCCGCACGCACGAGTGCAGTGGCGATCGCCGGCGGTCTCTTCGTCCGGACCTCGCCCACCAGTGGTGTCGCCCATCCGATCCAGAGCCCGAACAGGAGCACCAGTGGCACGAGCCGGAGCGTGTCGACGGGCTCCAGGTCACCTACGCGCGCGTCGTATGTCCCGAGATAGAGGGTCTGCCCGTGCGCGATCGGACCGGATCCGTAGAGCTCGGTCGCCTGTGCGTCAAAGCGCTTTTCGAACTCGCCTGGGCTGGAGGCGAACATGAGACCGAGCGCTGCGAGGAGAGCGACGGCGCCGATGCCGGCCACGACCCGCTGGACGAGCGCGGCGCGGCGCATGCCGAGGCCGACGAACGCCGCTGCGAGCGCGATCGCAAGGAGCGATGCAGCGAGGGCTCCATCGCGGCCGCGCAACCAGGACGCGGCGCCTTCCCAGCCTGCGTGCATGAACAAGGGATCCAGCACCTGGACGACGATCACGTTGCCGAAGACCGGCGCGAGGACCGCAACGACGAGCCACCACGCAGTCAGCGTCACAATTGCGCCGACGCGCGGGTCGAGTAGCCGCGTCTGCCAAGCATAGTCGCCGCCGGTCCACGGCCGGCTCGCGGCCAGCGCGCCGTAGACGACGGCTCCCAAGACCATGACAAAGCCTCCCAGCGCGACCGCGACAAAGAGGTTCCCGCCGACGAGCGGCGCGAGCGAGAAGGTCCACAGGCCGAGCGCGAGGGGGTTGACGACCAGGAAGGCGTGGAGACCGAAGTCGAAGACCGACCAGCTCCTGGGAAGCGAAGAATCTGGCTCGGCAAGCATCTACGGGGGTTCCAGGCGATATACAGGCCCGTTGAACGACGCGGCATACACGCGGCCCAGAGCATCGGTGCCGAACGAGGCGAGGACGAGCACGGTGATGCCAAGCGGTCGTGGGTCCACTGCGCGGCCATGCTCGAGACGGAAGGTTCGGAGCGGTGGGTTGCAGAAGTCGCCATACAGATGTCGGCCCGCGAGGTTGGGCAGAGCTGGGTCGTGGACGACGACACCAGTGGCTATGGAGCACGCGCCCTCGCCGGGCGTGAAGCGCACGCGCGCACGCGCACGACCTCGCGTCACCGTCGCGCGTACGCCGGCGGGCTCGACGTCGGCCGCCGGGGTCCGCAGAACCTCGAGCACCGGAGGGACCAAATCCCGACAGGATCCCGGCGCGGAGGCCGGAGCGGCGGGATTGAAGGGTTCGCTTCCTTCCAGGCACGGCCAGCCGAAGTTGAGGCCCGCTTGCGATGCAACGTCGATCTCCTCGCTACGCACCTGCCCAACGTCGCCGATCACGAGAGCGCCCGTCGCTGGGTCGAAGCCGAAGCGCCACGGGTTGCGAAGTCCGTAGACCCAGATCTCATCGCGCCCGGGTCGGCCCACGAACGGGTTGTCCCGCGGGATGCGGTACGGCCGTTGCCCGTCGGGCCGGGGATCGATTCTGAGGATCTTCCCGTGGAGATTGTCCAGCCTTTGCGCAGGGAACGTGAGATCGTGGAAGATTCCGCCATCCCCCTGTCCGATGTAGAGGCGGCCGTCAGGCCCGAAGAGGACGAGTCCTCCGTGATGCCGATCAGTGGGGTTGGGGATGACGAGCACGTGTCGCCCCGTATCCGGATCGGCGACGTCGGGGTTCGTGGAACGCCGGAACTCCTCGACGACCGTCCGGTGTCGGAGATCGGTGTAGTCGACGTAGAAGAGGCCCGACTTAGCGTGGTCCGGGGCGAATGCGATCGAGAGCAAACCCTCCTCGAGACCCTTCGCGGACACACGCGCCCTCAGATCGAGAAAGGGACGCCTAAGGCGCCCGCGGTTTCCGAGCACCCACACGCGTCCTTTCCGCTCGACGACGAACAGTCGGTCGTCACCGGGCGGTGACGTTACATAGACGGGCTCCTCGAAGCGGCCCACCTCGACGAGCTTTGCCTCCGGCGACGGCGGTGGGGGTCCTGCCTCGTCTCGCGAAATCAGTCCGACCGTGGCGAGCACGGCGATCGCGACGAGAGGGAGGAAGACGAGTCTCAGAGGCCTTGCAGAGTAGTCAGTCGCGGTACGTCGCGTGGCTCCGTTACGCTCGACGACATGTCAGGTGTGAGGCCACGTCTGCGGGGCCGGACACGGGTTCTGCCGGCGTCGAGGAAGACATGAAGCAGACAACCGAGCGCCTCGCGCCTGACCGGACAAGGACCGTCGAGGAGAGGGTGATCGACGCCATGCATCGGTACGCGTACACGACGGTCCAGGAATACGCGAAACCGACCGACCACCTTCTCGAGATCGGATTCGGGGAAGGATATGGCACCGAAATCCTCGAGCCGTGGGTCGCGGAATATGTCGGCGCCGAAGTCGAGCGCGCGGCGGTCGCACACGCTGCCGAGAAGTACGGCCGCCCAAGGGCGTCGTTTGTGCACTACGACGGCGTGGCGCTCCCGTTCGATGATGCGTCTTTTGACGTGGTGATTGCGTTTCAGGTGCTCGAGCACGTACCCGATCCCGAAGCGTTTCTACGCGAAATGCAACGTGTCACACGGCCTGGCCGGTGCGTGCTGATCGTCACGCCGAATCGTAATCATCGTGTAGGCGACGGAGAGCGGCCATGGAATCGCTATCACGTCCGCGAGTTCAGCCCTGTTGAGCTCGACGCCGTGATGCGGAAGGTCTTCGACGTTGTGGAGGTCTTCGGGATTCACGGGTCGCCGGACATGAACGCGATCGAGAAGAGCCGCGTCGCCCGAGCGCGCAAGCTGGCGAGGCTTGACCCGCTCAGATTGCGATACGTCCTCCCGGAAGGTCTCGATACGAGGCTTCGCACCTTCCTCAGGCGTCGGCGGTCGGCTCCCGGCCTATCCGCATCGGCCGAGTCGATGATCGGGGTCGAGCACGTGCGCCGTGCTCGTGACGATGTAGACGATTCGCTCGATCTCTTCGCAGTTGGGCGGGCCGCGTAGTCGGCCCCGACGGCGCTAACAGCGAACTCGCTAGTCGGGCTTGGGACAACCCGGATCACCCTATCCTCTGTCCATGCCAGCCCGTCCGCTGTTCCTGACGCGCAAATTCCCGCCGTCGGTTGGCGGGATGGAGACTCTCGCCGCGGGCGTCTGGCGCACGCTGTCTACGGCAGCGCCGGAAAGTGTGCTGGTCGCGCACCACGGCTCGAACCGGTCGCTGCCCCGGTGGTTGCCGGGTGCGATAGCCCGGACCTTGCGGCTCGTAATGACGGGGCGGGTCGACATCGTCCTGACGGGTGATGCGGTCATGCATGCCGCGGCTTGGCCGCTGCTGCGGCTCCTGCGCGTGCCCACTGCCACGATGGTCCTTGGGCTCGACATGACGTACGGCAATCGCGCCTACCAGGCTGTAGTCCCGCGGACATTGCGCCGCGCTCAGGTCGTCATCGCCATCAGCGAGGCGACCGCCGCCGTCGCCCGCAATCTGGGCATTCCGCCGGCCCGGGTGCACGTCGTACAGCTGGGCGTCGATGCCCCAGACGTCACTTCGGAGCAGCGCGGCGAGGCTCGCGCCCGGCTGAATGTACAGCTCGACACGACGGAGGACCAGGTCTTGGTGCTGACGCTGGGCCGACTCGTACGGCGCAAAGGGACGGTGTGGTTCCTGCGTAACGTCCTTCCCCAGTTGCCCGACCGAGTGGTCTGCTTGGTAGCGGGGGACGGCCGCGACGCTGAGCAGGTGCATCGCGCCGTCGCGGAACTGGGCCTCGGCGAGCGGGTGCGACTCTTGGGTCAGGTCGACGACACCGAGCGGGAGCTGTTGTTGCGGGGCACGGACTTGTTCGTGCAGCCGAACATTCGTGTGCCCGGCGACATCGAGGGCTTCGGGCTTGTGACAATCGAAGCCGCGATGCGCGGGCTGCCGGTAGTGGCGGCCGACCTCGAAGGAATCGCGGAAGCGGTTGTCAACGGGTTGACGGGCACCTTGCTGCCTGCGGGCGACGCCGAATCGTGGGTCGAGGAGCTGACGCGGTTGGTCGCCGATCTCGACCGGCTTTCCGAGCAGGGGCAGGCGTTCCAGGAGGCTGCTCGCGAGCGCTACTCCGAGCGGATAATGGGAGACGAGTTGTTGCGCGTGCTCGGCCTCTAGTCTTCATCGGACAAAATGGGCCGGGCGGATCACGTCGCGACCGTTGTGCTCGCGCGCGTTCTGCTCTCCCGCTGGTTGGTTTGAGGGAAGTCGATCAGCGGAGAACTTCGTCCACGAGACGGCCTGTGCGATCACGCTCGTCAACGCGTTCCTCATGCTGTGAGGTGATCAGTTCCGACAGCAGGCCCAACGAAACGAGCTGAACTCCGACGACGAGCAGAAGTACTCCAAGCGTCAGCAGCGGGCGATGGCCGATGCCTGCGCCACCAATCTTGATCGCGGTGAGGTACGCGAGGACGACGAAGCCGGCCAGACCCATCAGCAAGCCGACGCCACCGAAGAGGTGGAGCGGGCGGTGGCGGTACCTACCCATGAAAGTGACACTGAGTAGGTCAAAGAATCCGCGGAGGTAGCGATTGAGCCCGTAACGAGACAGTCCGTGGGCCCGCGGTCTGTGGTTGACGGCAACCTCGGCGATGCGAAAGCCACGGTATGAGGCGAGCACGGGAATGAAGCGGTGAAGCTCACCGTAAAGGCGCATTCCTTGAAGAACTTCGGCCCGATAAGCCTTGAGGCCACAGTTCACATCGTGGAGCCGCACGCCTGACACGACGGCCGTGGCCCAGTTGAAGACGCGAGACAGCAAGCGCCGTGTCCAGGGATCGTTCCGCCTCGTCTTCCAGCCCGAGACGAGGTCGAAGCCCTCGTCGAGCTTCGCGAGCAAATGCGGAATCTCCGCAGGGTCGTCCTGGAGATCAGCGTCGATCGTCACGACGACATCGCCTCGTGCTTCCAGGAATCCCGCCTGCAGGGCGGCGGCCTTTCCGAAGTTCCGTCGGAGATGGACGACGACGACGTTCGTCGTCTCTGCGTGCAGCTGCGTCAGGATCTGGAGGCTGGCGTCCGTCGATCCGTCGTCGACGAAGATGAGTTCGAACGGCTGTCCGTGCGTTTCAAGCGCGTCAACGAGCTCGCGATACAGCGCGTCTATCGAGCCTTCCTCGTCGTACAAAGGGACGACGACCGAGATCACGCTCGGAGGGTACCGCCGCCTCAGGTCGGCGTCGTCACCCGCCCGACATCGCGTCAAACGTCCAACTCGAGGCCGTCGTACGCGAGCTCGTGCTCCTCGGGATCGGGAAGCTCGCAGGGCCGGTGCGTGACAAGCAACCGCTTCGCTCCGGCGGCTTCGAAGGCGTCAATCGCCTCGTCGAGCGAGAGATGACCGCGCGGCTCGCCGTCGAGCTCGCCCCGGAGCAGCGTCGCCTCACAGACGAAGAGATCGGCGTCGCGCGCAGCCTTGACGAGCTCCTCCGACGGTGCGGAGTCTCCGGAGTAGGCGAGCGTACGCTCGTCGGCTTCGACCCGGAAGGCGTACGTCTGGAGCTTGTAGTGGGGCACGCGCGTCGGGGTGATGACGAGCGGCCCAATTTCGAACGGCGTGTCCGGTTGGTACTCGTCGAGCTCGAAGGTCCGCTCGAACATGTCGGGGAAACCAAGTCGCTCGCCGAGCCCGGTCAAGAACTCGGCGCCGCCTGGTTGTACCCACAGCGCGGGCTTCGGGAGGGGGCCGTTCGTCGCAAGATAGAAGGTGCCCCAGACCCACGGGACGAGGTCTCCCCAGTGGTCGAGGTGGAAGTGAGTGATCGCGATCCCGTCGACGTGCGGCCACAACTCGCCCTCCCGCAGCCGGCCGAGCACACCCGGCCCGCAGTCGAGCAGCACACGGCTGCCGTTAGCTTCGAGCATGTAGCCGGAATGGGCGCTTCCGGGATTCGGCCACGCAGGCGAGGACCCGATGACGTTCAGGCGCACCGCGGTATTCTGCCGATGTGTCGGACCGGAAGATCCGGGTAGTGATCGCGAAGCCGGGCCTCGACGGCCACGACCGCGGCGCGAAGATCATCGCGAGAGCGCTCAGAGATGCGGGAATGGAGGTCATCTACACCGGCCTACACCAGACGCCGGAGCAGATCGTCGAGACCGCGATCCAGGAGGATGCGGACGCCGTTGGGGTCTCGATCCTCTCCGGGGCGCACATGACGCTCGTCCCGCGCATCGTCGACGGGCTGAAGGAGAACGGTGCAGACGACGTGCTCGTCGTCGTCGGAGGGACGATCCCGCCGGACGACGCGGACGAGCTCAAAGGGGCGGGTGTGGCCGAAGTATTCGGTCCCGGCGCCACGACCGGTCAGATCGTCGAGTTTCTTCGCGGCGTCGTCGTCGTTTGAGGCGCGCGCTCGTTGCTCTCGCCTTTCGGTCAGTAGGAAACTAGCCGCCTCCGACCTACTGTAAGGCGGTGCGCGCGCTCGGACATGTTCCTGCGCTTGACGGTCTGCGTGGGATCGCCATTGCGCTCGTACTCAGCGTGCACGTCGGCGATGAATTACTTCCGGGCGGTCGGCTGGGCGTCGACCTCTTCTTCGTACTCTCGGGATTCCTGATCACCTCACTCCTGGTGACGGAATGGCATGCCACAAACGCGATCTCGCTGCGAGCTTTCTATCGACGCCGCGCGCTCCGCCTGTTCCCGGCACTCTTCATGATGCTCGGCGTATACGTGCTCGTCGCGAGTGCCCTCGCGTTCAGCGGAAGGGGAGACCTCGGCTCAGCGGTGACGGCAGCGGGGCTCGGGGCGGTTTACGTCTACAACCTCGCCGCCGGGTACTTCGGCTTCATGTCTCATGGCCTCGGCCACTTGTGGTCGCTGGGTCAAGAGGAGCAGTTCTACCTCCTCTGGCCCCCGGTGCTGATACTGGCTCTCTACAGCCGATCGCGGCCGCGATTCGTCATAGCCGGCCTGTGGGCAATTGTCTTCGGGCTCCTAGCCTGGCGCATCTGGCTCGTGTTCGGCGGAGCATCGGGAGCGCGCCTATACACGCCCGATACGCATTCGGATCCGATTCTGATCGGCTGTCTTGCAGGCCTCCTGTACTCATTCGGCTACGCGACGCGCGTGCCACGTGCTGTCGCCTACCTATGCCTCGGAACCTCAGTCGCGATCATCGCGACGCTGGTCGAGGTCAACTCGAACCACCACATGTTCGGACGGCCGCTCTTCGCCACAGCCGTCGCGATCATCCTCCTTTCAGTGACGCTCGATCATCGTTGGTGGTTCACGCGGCTGATGTCGGTCCGCGCCTTACGGGGGCTCGGAACGATCAGCTACGGGCTCTACCTATGGCACGTCCCGATCTTCTTCGCTGTGGGCTGGGAGTTCGGGCTGCCGCTCTCGATAGCCGTTGCGCTCCTGTCTTACCGCTTCGTGGAGCTTCCGTTCCTGAGGCGGAAAACACGAGAACCGCGCGCGGCACTCGTGGCCGCCGGCGCCACGACCGCCGCGGCTCGCTCCGCTAAGGATCGGGATGCGCGCTGGCCACTGCTGGGATCTGCGCCGCCGAGTCCCGCCCGGCCGTCATAGCGGCTCGTGACTCGGCTCGCTCCTGCCGAAACTTCCTGAGTTGGGACCACTTCGACCATCGGGAACACCGAAACGCGTCCGCGGGTCCACTCGAGCCGCGTTGCTCGTCCTACCGTCAATCGCCCTGGCAGCGTGGGTCGGTGGAGCTCAGCGGAGCCCCGGTGAGGTTAGGCCGCGAATCGCGGACCCGGTCGTGCAGCCGCTCACCCAGCCTACGCTCCGCGTAGCGGCTTTCGGAACGCGCGACCTGCCGCGAACGCAGCCAAGCGTCGAACGCGTTCCGCAGGATGAGCGGTTTCCGGGTGCGGCAAGGATCGATCGCCTGACGGTGCATCTTGCGCACGGGTTTACGTCTGTTGCCTATGACCTCCGGCCTCCACATTGGAGCGGCCGCACGATGATCTACCACAACGGTCATGAACAGGATCTGGATGCGGCGCCGCACGTTCTTGGCTGGTTTCTTGCTCGCGGATGGCGGGTGATCACCATGACGATGCCGCAAGCCGGCGAGAATGCGTCGCCCGGCTTCAGGCGTCGGAAAGGCCATGACCAATTGGTTCGCCTGAAGCGACCCCTCAGCTTCTTCCTCCAGCCTGTCGTCGCCATCCTCAACTACTCGAACGCCGAAACGATGGTCGGGTTCTCTGGTGGCGGGTGGACAACAGTCGTCGCGGCGGCGATCGACCCACGCATTCGGTATTCGTATTCGATTGCGGGCTCCGAACCTTGGCGCTGGCGCTGCCGGCCCGACAAACCCGGCTGCGAGGCCGATCTCGAGCAGCGGCTGATCCCGAACTACCTCCGCCTCTACGAGCTCGGCTCGGGGCGGGACCGCAGACAGCTCGCCCTGTACAACCTCCACGACCCGTGTTGTTTCGGAGGTCGCACTCACCGTATCTGGGGCCCGCTCGTGCGGGGTAACTTCGACGCGGTCAGCGACCCGTCGTCGCACAGCCACGCGGTTACTGCCCTCCATCTGCATCTCATAACTCAGGACCTCCGCCGGTGGGCGGTTCGGGGCGCCAGGGACGCAGCGCCAGCTGCGGCTACGACGCGGCGGCAACTCGGACGGGCCGGGCGATTCGTGCGCCCGGGATCGTCTTCTCCACCTTGAAGACGACGAAGTTCTGCGGAGGATTGGCCGAGTCCGCGAGCGGTACTCGCTCGAGACCATAGAGATCCAGGACGTGTTGGAACGGGCTGAAGCTGAAACGGAGTGGCGAGCGAGAATCCCGCGGGACGACGATGTGGTCCGGCGGTTCCACGACCCCGTCGCTCAACTGCGGAAGACGCGCACACGGGAAGGCGGGCTGAAGGCTCGGTAATACGAGCGGCCTGGCGTCGCGTCGGGCCAGCATCTCTGACAACGGCCGGTTTGTGTAGGTCACGGGTGGGGTAACGGCGATCGAGGCGCCGGGTGCAGCGGCGCTTTCGAGCACCACGCGGACGGCGTTGGCCCTCTCGTCAGGTGTCGGAAGCTCACCTGCTGCGACGAAGCGCCAGGGAAGCTCCGCGTTAGCCTCGGAGGCGAAGGCAGAGGAAATCGTGGCCGTCCCGAGCTGCGTGATGTCGCCGTCCCGTACGCGACCCCACTCGAACCCGAGTCGGTCCGATAGGGAGGGCACTCCTGCGACGAAGAGACCGATTCTTTCGTCGCCGGAAAGGCCGAACCACGGCGAACGCGTTGCCGACCCGCGCCGGCCCGGTCCAAGCGCGAACCGGGGAAGGTTGGCGACCGGAGCAGGTGGTATCCAGCTCGGGACGGCGTACTCGCTCGGCTCGAATGCCGCGAGTGAGCGCGCGGATCGAGGGTCGGCCACCGCGAGGTCGTCCGCGAGGCCGCATCCGACATCGCTCGTGAGGGCGCCCAGGTTCTGGCGCGCCAGTGTCCAGCCGTGCGTTTTCGCCGCGTCAATGGTCAGCACCGAAAGCGTGAAGGCCACCAGCGGTGCTGTGAACAGCACTCCGGTCCGGAACGCGACACGCGACGGCGCGTGCCAGAGCGGCCTGTTGCGCCGTAGAGCATCTGTGAGGACAGCCAGCGCGAGCGCTGCGAGAGGGAGCGCGATCGCGAGCTGCGAAAGGCCGACCCGTTTCTCCAAGTCCAGGGTCCAGTCCAGCGTGCGCAGGTCGACGCCGTTCCAGGCGAATCGCGGCGACCAGGACCATGCGATCGCAACGACGACCGCGCCGATCGCAACGAACGGTCGCGCCGTCCACCCCTGTTGTTCCGCCACCTCGAGGCGAAGCCGTCGCGTCTCGACGGCAACGGCGAGGGCAGCAAGTCCGATCAGAGCACCGAAGTGCCAGGGATGCTTGCTTGGCGTCGCGAGGAGGAGGATGAGCGCCACGGCGAGCGAGGCTGCCGGCAGGTCGACGAGCGGCTCCCGGCGACGTCGGCGGCGCAGCACGAAGGCGAGGACGGCGAGCGCGGCGAGGGCCACTGAGGCTCTCCGGATCGGCGTCCCGTAGGGGAACTCGAGCAGGAGGAAGTAGCGGATACTCTCGCTTCGCCAGTTCTGGCCGACGGAGAAGCTTGCGAACGTCGCCGCGTTTGCCCTTCGCTGCTCGAGGTCCGCGCCGACGAAGAGGAGGATGGCGAAGAGCGCGATCGAGGACGCGACTATGGTCGTGGCGGAAGCGAGCTCGGCGCGCGCCCAGCGAACGATGGTTGGGCCCGCTACGAGAAGAGGGGCCAAAGCGGTAACGGCCGCGTAATGTCCCGTCACGCCTAGCGGAATCAGGACGGCGGCCAAGGCGATTGGCGCGGCGTTCTGCTGCTGGAGAAAGGAGACGACGCAGGCGAGCACGGCGGTGACGATGAGGGCCGTGATCGGCTCAGGGCGGAGCGTCATGCCCCACGAGAGGGCGCCGACGAGGAAGGCGCCTGCGAGCGTGAGGAGCACAACCGTGCGCTCATCGTGGGAAAGCCGGAGCACGCGGGCGAGAACGAAGCGGCAGAGCGTCCAGATCGCGGCCAGCGAGAGGAGCGCAGGGATGCGTATGACCAGGAGCGAGCTGTCCGCAAGCCAGTGCTGCAGCCACTCCAGCCAGTAGTCGTTGGGGAGATTGGCGCCGAAGCTGTCGTAGTAGCTGGAGAACCCGCCCGAAACCGGAAACATGCGCTCCCGCGCGATGATCCAGCCGTCGTCGGCGAACAGCGGCGAGAGCACCCACCACGCTACTAGGACAATCGCGACGAGCGCGTCTGCCGGGTGGGCGTGTGCGAGCGCGCCGCGCAGCACGGCTCGAGCGGCGAGCCGCGGCCTCGGCCGCCGGTCGAAGGCGACGAGCGCGAGCGCCGCGAGCGCGCAGATGCACGCAAGCATCCAGGCCACGCTCTGGCGCAGAAGCGTTCGCGAGCCGTGGACCGCGGTCGTGACCTCGACTGTGGGGGCCGTCGCTCCGCGAAGATCGAGCCCACTGAAGAGCCCGGAGACGACCGGCATCGCTGCGAGGCTTCCGCCTAACGAGCGGTTGCCGGGGCCGTCGAGCGACCAACGCCCTCCGGCGAGGCGCAGCGAATACGCGCAGGCTCCGCCTTGGCCGCCGCCGGCGGGCCGACCGACACGAGCGAGGATGGTTTCTCCGACGCTGACGACCAAGCGCCCGGCCTGACCCGTGATCTCCAGGCCGCCGACCCGGCTGGGAAGACGGGCTGTCGCCAGCACCGTGAGCGGGCGCTCGGCCCTGGGGAGCGCACGCGGCAGAGAGCAGGGGATGCTCGCCGCAACCAGCTCGGGGCGATGCCGAATCAGGAGCAGCGGCGAGTACCAGGCTGTGCTCGGCGTCCCTGCGGGAAGGGTCGGCGGTGGCCAGGCATACGTCGAGCGGACCGGGTCAGCGGGACCGAGCGCGCCGACGGCGGCAGCGATCAGCGCGATGAGCGCCAGTGCCTGGGCCACCTGGACGCGAGGCCGCGAGGCCCGGGGGGCTCCGTCGGGATCGACGCCCGGACGAGTGACCTGCCGCGCTCTCGTAGCCAAGATTTACCGGCCTACGGTCGCCTGCATCGGCGCCGCCTCCATCGCGCCCGGGATCTTGCGATCGACGCCGAAGACGGCAGTGCCCTCCGGCGGGATCGCCGAGTCGGCGAGTGGCAGTCGCTCGAGGTCGTACAGATCGAGCACGCCGGCAAACGGGCTCGAGTCAACCTCGCGGACCGGCGACTCTGCATCGGTCGAGATCAGGATGTGGCTTGGCACCTCGACGATCCCTCCACCGAGTCGGGGTTGCGAGACGCATGGAAAGTAGGTGACCAGGTGGGGGAAGACCAGCGAACCGGTAGCACCGCGTCGAAGGGAGCTCGCGAGTGACTCCGTCGCGTAGCCGACAGGACCGGTCGCCGCGACCGCGGCACCGGGGAGGGTGTCGCTTCGCAGCGTGATCCGTACAGCATTCGCCCCTTCTTCGACGTGCGGCAGCTCGCCGGCAGCCACGAACCGCCAGGGCAGCGACGCTCCTGCCTCGGCGGTGAAGCCGGTAGCCAGCCGGCCGACACCGAGGGCCTGCATTCGGCCTTGCCTGACGCGACCCCATTCGACTCCGAGCCGATCCGACGACCGAGGCGTCCCGGCGACAAAGAACCCAAATTGCCTCTCATCACCGATTCGGAGCCAAGGCGAGCGGACGGTCTCCCGCGCTCCGGGTCCGAGCGAGAATCGGGCGAGACCAGCCAGTGGACTTGCCGGAGTCCAGACCGCGAGTGCTCGCGAGTGCGGGGAGCGGGCGGGGAAGAGCGGGCGGAACGACCGGACCACCGGGACGCGCACGTCGTCTCCTAGCCCGCAGCCGGGCGCCCCGCGAAGCGCGCGCAGGTTCTGTCGGGTGAGCGTCCACGAGTCCGTCCTGACCGCATCGGTAGTGAGCACCGCGATCGTGAACACGAGTAGCGGCACGACGATGATGGGCACCGCCCAGGAGGCGGCCAGCCAGGGTGCAGCCCCCAGAGTTGCTCGATCTCGACGCACGATCAGGATCGCGGCGGCCAGCGCCACGACCGGTAACGCGGTGACGACGGTGGACAGCGGCAGCCACGATTCGAGGCCGGGCTTCCAGTCGAGCGTTCGCAGATCGAACGTGCTCCAGCCGGTGCGCGGAGTCCACGACCAGGCTACTGCGAGAACCGCCGCTCCCACCACCATGAGCGGCCTGACCGCCCACCCGGTCGATGAGACGGAATCGTGCCGGAGGCGGGCGATCTCGGCGGCGAGCGCGACGGCCGCGACGCCGATAAGTGCTCCGAAATGCCAGGGGAACTTGCTCGGGGTCGCGATTAGCAGGAGGAGGGAGACTCCGAGCGAGGCCGCCGGGAGATCGAGGAGCGGCTGCCGCTTGCGGCGGCGCCGGAGGAGAAACGCCAGAACGGTAAGCAGGATCAAGGCGACGAAGGCCCGCCTAAGTGGTGTCCCGAAGGGGAACAACGAGAACGACGTGTAGCGCTGGATCTCGCCTCGCCAGCTGGCGCCGGTAGTCGAAGCAAGTGTCTGCGCGTCCGAGCGCCGTTGATCTAGGTCGGCCCCCACGAAGAGGAGGACGGCGAACAGTGCGATCGCAGAGGCGACGATCGTCGAGGCGGCAGCGATCTGCGGGCGAACCCAGCGAACGAGGCTCGGGGCAGCGACGAGCAGCGGCGCGAAGGCGACAACAGCTGCGTGGTGGGCGGTCAGGGCGAACGGCAGGAGTACACCGAGCGCTGCCAGCGGCGCGGCCGTACCTCGTTCGAGGAACCGGACGATGCAGGCGAGCACGGCCGTGACGAAGAGCGCGGTGACCGGCTCGGGCCGTAGCGTCATGCCCCAGGCGAAAGCTCCGACGAGGAAGGCGGAGGCAAGCGTCCAGAGAGCTACGCCGTTCTCCGGGGCGGAGGCGGGAACGATGCGGGCGAGGATCCAGCGGACGAGCACCCAGGTTGCGGCGAGGCAGAGAAGAGCAGGGATGCGAAGGAAGACGAGCGCGCTCGTGCTCTCGGCGAGAAAACGCTGCACCCACTCGAGCCAGTAGTCGCCCGGATAGTGGACGCCGAACGCGTTGTAGTACGAGGCGAAGCCGCCTGACGACGAGAACGTCCGTTGGCGGGCGAGAACCCAGCCGTCGTCGTGGAAAGCAGGCGAGAGCACGCACCAGGCGGGCAGCGCGATGGCCACGAGCGCGTCGGGCCCTCCGAATCGGGCGATCGCGTCGCGCCCTCTGCGACGCAGCGTCCCCCAGGGTCGGTGAAGGCGCTCGAACGCGACGAGGAAGAGGGCACCACCCACACATATCGCGGCGAGGATCCACGCGACCGTCTGATGCGCTCTCGGACGACTTGCGTGCACTGCAGTAGTCACCCGGATCGACGGGCCGTTTCCGGACCCGAGGTCGAGACCCGAGAACAACCCGGTGACGACCGGCATCGCAGGCAGGCCGCCGCTGAGGACGGCTGCGTCGGGACCGCCGTCGATCGTCCAGCGTCCGCCTGCGAGCGACAGCCGGTAGCGGCAGCCCTCGCCGTCCGCCCCGCCCGCCTGCAGCGCGGCATGGGCGACCTCGACGGCGCCGACACGGACGACCAACTGTTCGCTTCGGCGGATCACAGCCAGGCCGCCGTTTCGCTCCGGGAAGCGGGCGGTGGCAAGGATGGTGACCGGTCGTGCGGCTTCGGCGAGTGCCGGCGGGGGCTCGCACGGCACCTCAGCGGACACGGACTCGGCACGATGATGCGTCAGCAGAAGGGGCGTGTACCAGGTACGGCTCGGCGTCCCAGACGGCAATGTCGGCGGAGGCCAGTCATACGTCGTGCGACGTTTCTCGGCGGGTCCCAGTGCGCCGACGAGCGCCGCGACGAGAGCAACGAACGCAAGCACTTGAGCGACCTGTTCGCGCCGTCTGGAGATCTCCCGCTCAGGGCGCCGTTCGCGTTCCGGGCGGATCTCGTCGCCCGTCTCGCCCTGCTCCCTCACCTTGCTACGCCTCCCGCCGGCGAATCACGTCAGGCCACTCGGCATGGCTTGCTCGATCGCGACGACGGCGTCGCTGACCGAAGTTCGAGGCGAGCCTCGAGCAACCATCTGGCGCAGTATGCTCACCGAGTCGGTTGGGCCGCCCCTCAGACGCCGGCACTAGCATGGTGCGTCGTGGCTCTTGGTGCTCGGACGCGGAGAGGCGTTCAGCTTTGACTCCGGACACCACCTCGGAGCTGGGTCCCCCCACTGAGACACCCGGGCCGTTCGCGCACGTGCTTACGGTGGCTCGCGTCATCGGCGGCATCGTCCTCTTCGGGCTCGTGGTCTTCGCCGCCGTTCGCAGCTGGGAGGACGTGCGAATGACGTTGGCCCGGATGGGACCGGTCGAGCTCGCGGTCGCGGAGGTCCTAGTCCTGGCTGGGCTCGGGGCGAGCGTTCTCACGTGGCGCGCGGCGCTGTGCGAGCTCGGTTCGACGATGACCATCCGCGCAGCCTCGAAGATCTATCTGGTAGGCCAGCTGGGAAAGTTCCTGCCCGGCAGCGCCTGGGCGTTGGCGCTGCAGATGGAGCTCGCGAAGCAGGCGAATGTGCCACGCGCCAGAAGCGTGGCGGCGGGCGTGGTCGCTATTGGCGTGAACGCTGTCACGGGCTTGGCCATGGGGCTCACGATCGTGCCGCGCGTGGTCAGTGGTGGCGCTTGGCGCACGATCACCCTTGTGGCGGTGGTCACCGTCTGCGCGGTCGGGCTCAGCCCGCCACTGCTCACGCGTCTCGTCAACGTCGGGTTCCGGATCGTGCGTCGCGATCCCATCCAGCGGGAGGTGACGTGGCGCGGAATATTGACTGCCGTCGGTTGGGCAGTGGTGAGCTTCACGTGCTACGGGCTGAGTGTGTGGGTGCTGGCCATCTCGGTGGGCGCTCCGGCCGCTGAGTCGCTGCCGCTTTGTCTCGCCGGCGTTGCGTTCGCCATGACACTCGGGGCACTCGTCGTCGTCGCTCCGTCCGGCATCGGCGTCCGCGAGGCAGTCATCGTGGCTGCGCTCGCTCCCGTGATGGAGCGCCCGGAGGCGCTGGCGATCGCGTTGGTCGCACGACTGTTGTTTGTACTCGCCGACCTGATCGCGGCTGTCGTCACCCTGCCCGTGCGGCTACGCGAGCCCGGCTTGGGCTCATCGTGATGCGCCCGAGACGGGCACTCGCCCTCGGCCGCGCCAGGAGTTGCCGTGACGTTGAGAGAGCTGGACGTCCTCGAGTCCGCCCTCGATGAACCAGCGTTCAAGCTCCGGCCCCTTGATGTAGGCCGCGGTTGGTGCGGCAAGCTGATCGAAGACGATCCCGTAGTTCTGGCGGAAACTGAAGGTGGCGACGCTCGCCATGTATTCGGCGAGCGGTAAGGCGCGGCTGGCACCCCGCTGGCTCAGAGGTTTGTAGACCCCTCTGGCTGCACCGTGGAAGCCGACGGCAAGTGGCAAGGCGAGGCCACGCAGGAGCGACGGCGGTAGCTTCGTCGACAGCCTGCGGAGCGGCTCGACGACGTTGCGGACGAGGCCATTGTTCTCATGCCCATAGACCCAGACCGCGATCGTCCCACCCGGCCGCAGGTAGCGAACGAGGGATCGGAAACCGGCGGCCGGGTCCGGGAGGTGATGAAGAACGCCGATGGAGTAGACGAAGTCGAAACCTCCACCCTCCGCCGCTGTGCGCAATGGCGGACGCAGCAGGTCGCCCTGGACGACGTCGACGTTCTCGAACTCGGCGAGGTTGTGGCGGGCGGTCTCCACCGCCGTGCTCAGATCGAGCGCCACGATCTCGCGCCCGCCGTACTTGGCCGCAAAGTACGCGTGGCGACCGGTTCCACACCCCGCGTCGAGGATGCGCTTGCCATGAAAGAAGTCGGGCGCAATCGGGTGCAGCCAGTCGAGGAACTGAGCCTCGAATTCCGGGTGCATCTCCGAGAAGTGCTGCCACTGCCAACCGAATGCATGAGCTGTCTCGACCTGCTGCTCCACAAGTCCGGGCGGAACGACCCGAGGAATGCCGTTCCGGATCGGCCAACGAAGCCCGCAGCCGGTGCAGACGAGCTCGCCGGTCTCCACGCCGTCGCCGCGCTCTTTGTCGAGCTCGAGCGGCTCCGAGGAAACAGGACACACAAGCTCCTCGAGAAGCTCTAATTTCATGCGGCTCCTCCGGTTTGCATCCGCAGCGGAAGGGGAGGTGACATGGGAGCCTCGATCCAGCGGCGGTGCCAGAGCTGGAAGACGAACAAGGTCCACAGCGGCTTCCGGTTGTCACGCCGACCCGACAGGTGCTCCGAAATCAGCTGCTGAACCGTCTCGGGGTCGAAAATGCCCTGCCGTCGGATTCGATCTGGTGAGAGCTCGTCCTGTAACGCGTCCCGCAGCTCCTTCTTGAACCAGGCGGCGACAGGGATCCCGAATCCCTTCTTCGCACGGTCGGCAATGCCTGGTGGGAGGACGTCTGCCATGGCTCGTTTCAGCAGGTACTTCGTCTTCGAGCCGCGTAGCTTGAGGTGTGGTGGCACGCGTCCCAGGAACTCCACCAGCTCGACGTCGAGGAACGGCGCGCGCACCTCGAGCGACGTCGCCATGCTCGCGCGGTCGACCTTGACGAGAATATCGTCCTGCAGGTAGCACTTCGCGTACACGTAGATGAGGCGTTCCAGGGGGTCGGTTGTGGGCGCGCTGGCGTAGTAGCGGCGGTGCTCTTCGAACGGGTCGGGGTGGCCGTTCTCGAGCAAGCTCTCCTGCTCGGCAGGCGTGAAGGCCCCGAGCCAGACCGGATGGCGTAGCTCCGGCGGAGCGGCGGCGCCGCGGAGAAAGCGCTTGAGCCTGAAGTCGAAGCTGAAGTTTGCTGTCGAGACCGGGAGCATGTCTGCGAGCGGGAGGATGACGCGCTCGTGGACGGATCGGGGAACCGCGTAGCGTCGCGCGAATCGCTCCGCCTGAAAGGTCGGGTAGCCGGCGAGCAGCTCGTCGCTGCCGTCCCCTCCGAGCGCGACCGTCACCGTTTCGCGCGTGTAGCGGGAGAGCAGGTACGTCGGGAGGATGGACGCATCGGCGAATGGCTCGTCGAGGAAATCGGCCATCGTAGGAAGCAGCTCGATCATCACCTGAGGCGTGAAGACATCCTCGTGGTGATCCGTGCCGAAGTGGTCGGCGACGCGGCGAGCGTGCGCGGACTCGTCGAAGCTCTGTTCACCGAAGCCGATCGAGAAGGTCTGCACCGCGCCTGCGGGGAGAGCATCGACCATCGCCGCGACGACGGAGCTCGAGTCGATGCCTCCACTCAGGAACGCTCCGAGCGGAACGTCGCTCACGAGGCGGCGGCGCACCGCGTCCCGGAAGCGCTGCCGAAACTCCTCGATGTACTCCTCTTCTGTGCTCGAGCTCGTCTCGCTCGAGCGGAAGGTGAGATCCCAATAGGGCTCGACGGTGGCGCGGCCGTCGCGCCACCGCAGCAAGTGACCACCCGGCAGCTTCTTGATCCCCGCGAGGATCGAGTGGGGAGCCGGGACGTATTCGAGAGCGAGGTAGCGCGAGAGCCCGCCGGGATCGAGCTCGCGCGGACAGCGAGGGTGCTCGAGCAAGGCCTTGAGCTCCGACCCGAACAGGAGCGAGCGCCCGACCTCGGCGTAGTGCAGCGGCTTCTTCCCGAACCGGTCGCGGGCGAGGACGAGCTCCCTTCGGCCCTCGTCCCAGAGCGCGAAGGCGAACATGCCGTTCAGGCGCTCGACGCAGAGGGGACCGTGATCCTCGTAGAGGTGGACGACCGTCTCGGCGTCCCCGGCAGTCGAGAAGCGATGGCCGCGCGCCTCGAGCTCCCTGCGCAGCTCGCGGAAGTTGTAGATCTCGCCGTTGAAGACGAGCTGCAAAGAGCCGTCCTCGTTGCCGACCGGCTGGTTGCCGGACTCGAGATCGATGATGGAAAGCCGGCGGAAGCCGAGGCCCACGGCCGCGCCATCGTCGTAGTGGCGGATGAAGAACCCTTCGTCGTCAGGCCCGCGGTGGTAGAGGGAGCGGGCCATCCTCGTGAGCAGCTCGCGATCGACCCGGTCCCTCCCCGCAATCCCACAGATTCCGCACATCGCTGTCGCCCCTGCTACTGCGCCGGGGGGTTGTCCTCGAAGTTGCGGCGCTCGCGAACCAGGTAGACGGGCTTCGACTGCGACTCGTGGTACGTCCGGACGATGAGCTCAGCGAGAAGCCCGAGCAGGATCATGTTGAGACCGACCGTGAACAGGAAAACTCCGATGAGCAGCGACGGCTGGCGGTAGACGAAGATCCCGTTGAAGAGCCGCTGGTACGCAGTCCAGGCGACGAACAGGGAGCCCACGACGCACAGTACGAAGCCGCTTCCCCCGAAGAGGTAGCTCGGCTTCGTCGACCACACGGACAGGAACTTGACCGTCAACAGGTCGAGCAGCACCTTGAACGTCCTTCCGAGCCCGTACTTGCTCCTTCCGGATATGCGCGGGTGGTGGGTGACGGGAATCTCCGTGATGCGCGCGCCTGCCTGGTGGGCGAGCGCAGGAAGGAACCGGTGCATCTCCCCGTATAGACGGGTCTCGCGCACGACCTCCGCGCGGTACGCTTTCAGCGTGCACCCGTAGTCGTGGAGACGTACGCCGGTGACCCGTCCAATGAGCCAATTCGCCATCCGGGACGGCATCCGTCGGACCAGATTGTCGTGGCGCTCGCGCCTCCAGCCGCTGACGACGTCGTAGCCCTCGTCGATCTTCGCAAGCAAGAGCCCGATGTCGCGCGGATCGTTTTGGAGGTCACCGTCCATGGGCACGATCACTGCGCCCTGCGCGTGGTCGAAGCCGGCGGACATCGCAGCGGTCTGGCCGTAGTTCCGTCGCAGTCTGATGAGCTTGAAGCGCACGTCGCACGCCGCCAGCGGCGCCAGGCGCTCGTAGGTCTCGTCCCGGCTCCCGTCGTCGACGACGATTACCTCGAACGACCGCCCGAGCACCTCGAGGCTCGTCATGAGCGCCTCGTACAGAGCGATGACATTGTCCTCCTCGTCGTGTACGGGGACGACGATCGAAAGCTCCGGCGGGGAAGGCGTCTCCGCACCTCGGGCGAGAGACAATGCCTCTGCCCGCGAGCCGGGCGAGTTGGGAACTGCCATCGAGCGCAGTATGCGGACCGGCCCGGCCGTGCGTACTGGCCGTTCGGCTAAGTGCCGCCCGGCGCACCAGGAGGCGCCCGGTGGGGGTTGATAGCGTGCGCCGGGGATGGCCGAGACTGACCGCCCCGACTACGACGTCGAGGCTCTGTACGACCGGCTCGCCCTCGAGCACCCGATCGACGACTACTACGAGCGCTCACCGTGGCCGATCCGGTTCGTCGAGCGCCGGCGACTCGCAATCATCCGCGAGTTGATGGGCAACGTCGACGGGCTCGAGGTGCTCGAGATCGGGTCCGGGGGCGGACACGTGCTCCGGCTGTTTCCCACCGCTCGCCTGACCGCTCTCGACGTGTCCGACGTATATCTCACGATCGCCAGGAGGAACCTTGCTGGCTACGCCGCCGAGTTCGTAAAAGGTGAGGTCGACAAGCTGGATCTGCCGGAGGCCAGCTTCGACCGGATCATCTGTACCGAGGTGCTGGAGCACGTCGTCTCTCCCGACGCCGTGCTCGCTGCGATCGCGAGACTGCTGAGACCTTCCGGTGTCGCGGTCATCACCGTCCCGAACGATCCGCTGATCCAGCGCTTCAAGGACCTGCTGCGCCGTGCTCCGTTGCGCTGGCTCGTGGGTGACCGGATCGAGTGGGGCGGGGCGACGTACCACCTGCATCACTGGCGTCCGCACGAGTTCGAGCGCGTCCTCGTCGGGCACCTGCGAGTCGTCGAGCGACGAATGGCGCCCGCGCGCGCGATCCCGCTGCGCGCTTGCTTCAAGTGCATTTCGAAGCACGCCTAGGGGCCTGTTCGGAAAGTGAATCAGGGCGCCTAACAGGCGTCACGCACCGCGATGCAGCGTCCTCGGTCGCGCCACTACGCCTGATATTGGCGCTCCCTGCGTCGTTGCCTCGCGGCACATGCCGCCTGCCATTCACCGCGACGACTTTGCGGACAGGCCCCTAGCTCGCCTCGGCAGCCGCCAGCAGCGCACCCGGGATTCGCCGGTCGACCCTGAAGACCCGGATTGTGCTCGGCGGCTTCGGCGAGTCGGCCAGGGGCAGTCTCTCGAGCCGGTAGAGATCGAGCGTACCGGCGAACGGACTCGTGAACGAGTCCGCGATCGGCGATGGCCAGTTGCGCGTCACTACCAGGTGGTCCGGCACCTCGACGATCCCGTCGCGGAGGCGGGGTAGCTGCACGCACGGGAAGTACAGGAGCAGGTCGGTGAAGACGAGCGAGAGTGAGGCTGACCGGTCCAGGCGCCGGCGGAGGGGCTCGTTCGTGTATGTGACCGGAGCCGTGACGGCCACCGCCGCCCCGGGAGCGACGCCGGTCTCCAGCGTGGCGCGGACGACGTTCGCGCCGGACGGAGCGCTCGGAAGCTCGCTGTCTGCGACGAACCACCAGGGAAGCCGTGCGCCGGCCTCGAAGGCAAGCTCTGAGCGGATCTCGCCGCGCTCGAGCCTCTGTACCCGGCGGTCGCGCAGGCGTCCCCATTCCAGCTCGAGGGAGTCGGACGAGGTGGGTCTTCCGGACACGAAAAGGCCGACGCGACCATCGTCCGGAAGCCGGAACCACGGAGTGCTCGCCGTCGAGCTCTCGCCGGCGGGGCCTAGCGCGAAGCGTGAGAGGCCCTCGACCGGAGCGAGCGGAACCCACGCCGGGGCGGGGCCGATCGTGGCAGCTGCGGGTGTCTCGAGCGGGCTCGCCGTGCCCGGGACGGCGACCACAATGTCGTCGGCGATACCACAGCCGACGTTGCCGGTGAGCGTGCCCAGGTTCTGCCGCGCGAGTGTCCAGGAATCTGTCTTCAGCGCATCTGCGCCCAGGACTCCGGCGGTGAAGACGATCAGCGGCACCGCGAGCACGGCAGCAGTCCAGGAGGCGACGCGCCACGGAAGGCAGCCAAGCCGCTCCCTGTGGCCGCGTGCGAGTGAGACCAGAGCTGCTCCTCCGAGCAGCACGACGGGCAGCACAGCCGCGAGGGCCGCGAGCGAGTAGCTCTTCTCGAATCCGAGCGTCCAGTCGAGTGTCTGGAGTTCGGCGACGCCCCAGGAACGTCCCGCAGACCAGGACCAGCCGATTGCGAGAACCGCGGCGCCGATTGCGACTATGGGCTTGAGCTGCCAGTGGCTCGAACGGGAGGCTTCGTCGCGGAATCGCGCCGTCTCAGCTGCAACCGCCACCGCAGCGATGCCGAGGAGTGCTCCGAAGTGCCACGGCAGCTTGCTCGGGGTCGCGATGAGTAGTACCAGCCCCACCGCGAGCGACGTGGCCGGGAGATCGAGCAGCGGCCGCCGCTCCCGGTCGCGTCGTACGACGAACGCCAGCAGGACGAGCGCGATCAGCGCGACCGCGGCTCGTCGGAGAGGCGGCATGTCCGAGAGGAGCGCGTATCGGCTGACCTCATCCGCCCACGGGTGGCCCGAGTCGCCCGACGGACTGACCCTCACCGCTTCGGTACGGCGCTGCTCGAGATCCGCGCCGACGAAGAGAAGCACGGCGAGAAGCGCGACGGAGGCTGCGACGATCGCGGCAGCGGCGCTGACGTTTGAGCGCGCCCAGCGAAGCAGGGCCGGGGAGGCGAGGACGAGCGGCGCCAAGGCGACGACCGCGGCGTGGTGTCCGCTCAAGGCAAACGGCATCAGGACGGCGATCGCCGCGAGCGGCGCCGCAGACGGCTGCTCGAGGAAACGAAACGCGCAGGCCAGCACAGCTGTGACGAGGACCGCCGTCACGGGCTCGGGCCGCACCGTCATCCCCCAGGCGAGCGCGCCGACGAGGAAACCGCTGGTGAGAGCCCAGAGCGCGAGCGGGCCGTCACCGACCGACGAGGCGAGCGCGCGGGCAAGGATCCAGCGGCAGAGCACCCAGGCCGCGGCGAGACAGAGGAGCGCGGGCAGGCGGACAACGAGCAGTGAACTTCCGGCAAGCCAGTGCTGTGCCCATTCGAGCCAGTAATCGTTGGGGAGATTCGCCCCGAAGTCCGTGTAGTAGTACGAGAAGCCCTCAGAGGTCGCGAACATGCGCTCGCGCGCGATCACCCAGCCGTCGTCGAGGGCTACCGGCGAGAGCAGCAACCACGCGAGCAATGCGAAGGCGACCACCGCATCGGCCGGGCGAGCGTGCGCGGCCGCGGCCCGGACAACCGAGGCCGTGAGGGACCACGGCCGCGGCCTGCGCTCGAGTGCAACGAGGAGCAGCGCTGCGGCGACGCAGACGGCGGCAAGCGTCCAGGCCAGCGTCTGGACCGCCGTCGGCCGGGTCGCATGTGGGACGGTCGTCAGCTTGATTGAGGGCGGCGTCCCCTGCCGCAGCTCGAGCGCGGAGAACAAGCCGGAGACGACGGGGAGCCTCTCGAGCTCGCCGCTGATTGCGGCCTCGTCCGGTCCACCTTCGAGTGTCCACCTCTTGCCGGCCAGCCGCAGGTCGTAGGCGCAGGCTCCGTTGGCTGCAGGAGTGGCCCGAAAGACGACTCTGGTGAGGACGTCCCGTCCGATCTTCACCACGAGCCGGCCGCCCTGTCGGCTGACGGCGAGCCCGCCGTTCTGTTCGGGGAACCGCGCCGTTGCCAGGACGGTGGCGGGACGCTCCGCGCCGCGCAGTGCGGGTGGAAGCGCGCACGGCAAGCTCACGGCGATCGCCTCCGGCCGATGCCGGATCAGGAGGAGGGGGGTGTACCAGATGCGGTCCGGCGTGCCCTCCGGAAGCGTAGGCGGCGGCCAGGAGTAGGTTGTGCGAACGTCGTCGGCTGGTCCGAGCGCGCCGATGAGAGCAGCGACCAGCGCGACGCAAGCGAGAGCCTGTGCGATCTGGACGCGCCTGGTCCGGGCGGACGAGGTACTTGCGGGCGCGGTCTTCTCAGCCATGCTCTGTGGGTGCTTCGGCGCGTGGAGCTCAGTCGCCTGCTCGACAGGGGCCGAACGAGACTGCCGAAAGACCGTCGAACTGCGCCCAGTCGACGTCACATCCTCGGTCTTGTGCCCAGTCGACAGGGATCTCGCGGGTCAGGTTGGGGTACGTCAGCACAAGGATCGATCCGCTCGGCGAGGCGAGACGGGCGAGCTCGGCGGCAGTTGGCGGCCCGACGGGTGAGTTTCCCCAATCGTAGTCTCGCCGGTACCCTACGATGCCGGCGGGCAGCGGGGTGTCGTTCCACTCCTCGACCGGCATGTTCCCGTCGATTCGCAGCGTTCGGGCGTAGTAGGCGAGCGGCGGGAGCTGCTCGATCGGGTAGATGACGATCGGGTCCGCAGGGCTGCGTTGCCCCTCCATCCAGCTCGCGAGGTCGCGAAAGTCATTGTGCGGAGCCGGCGTAAGCAGTGACGCGACGAGCAGGGACGTTGCGAGGGCGGCGCCGCAGACGACTGCGAGGGCCCTCGGCGCGCGCACGAGGAGCACGGCCACGAGCAAGGCGAGGGCCGGGACGACGATTCCGAGGTACCTGCCCCAGAACATCGGTCGCACCTGCGAGACGACGAAGAGGAGAAGCGGCGGGAAGAACGCCCACCCCACGAGCACTCCCATGCCCCAGCCGGGCCTCGCGGCCAGGGGCCGTGAGAGGACGAGCCCGACCAGCGCGATGGCGATCAGCGCGGCGACGATCGCTCCGGTGAGTCCACCTCCCGCATTGCCGAGGAACGCCGGCCCGGCGGTGAGCTCCCCGCCCACACGGCGGACGAGCGCGAGATCCGGCTTCCAGAGCCAGGCCAGGGGATCCCGATATGTGGACTCGACATAGAGCAGCCCCGCCAGCGGAAGCAGCCCCGCCAGAAGTCCCAGGGCGGCGCCTCCCCAGGCCTTCAGGACGTGCGGGCCAGGAGGGTTGCCGCGCGTCATGATCGCGAGGGCTTGGACCGGAACCAGCGTGACCGCCGCGACGGCGCTGGAATACGCCATCGCGAGGGTCGCGAGAACATAGAGACCGCGCCATACCCCCGGCCGCCGCTCATCTCGGCGAACAGCTCGAGCGAGGGAGCCGAAAGAGAGGACAGCGAACAGGATCGCGAGCGGGTAGCCGCGACCGTAGACCGACCAGCCGATCATCGCCGGGCTCACGGCGACGAACGCAGCGGCGACGAGGCCGGCGTCGCGCCCAGCGAGTTCTCGACCCGCCCAGTAGACCGCGGGGATCGTCGCGAGGCCCGCGATCAGCGCAGGTATCCGCACGACGGCCTCTGCCTCCGAGACCTGAGCCAGCGGCCATAGCAGGATCGCGTAGAGCGTACCGTTCGCTTCGAACCGGAACGCCGCCAGCATGTCGAGGAACGATCGCTGGGAGGTGGCGACCGTGTACGCCTCGTCGAACGAGAGAACCCTCTCGCCAAGGCGAGTCAGGCGGAGGACGACGCCGGCTACGAGGAGACCTCCCAGACCGACGAGCAGACATCGCTTCGCGACGCTCGAGTTGCGGAGGCGCACGGCGGCCCACGCCTGCTGTCGTATGGGAGACGCCTCGCGGGCGAGAGTCACTTGCCGGAGCTGACGAGCCGCAGGTAGTCGTCACCGCCGCGGAGGCACTGGGCTGCGTAGCGCGCGACGGCCGTGATCGACCCGCAGTGGGCCTCTCGCTTCGCGGCGGTTGGGCCGTAGAGCACCATCACCGCTCCGATCCCGTAGAAGCAGCTCTCGTGCATTTCGGCGGGCGACCCCGTGCAGAAGGCGGAAGACTGCCTGCCACTCTTGAAGTTCCCAGTCATCGCCATCGCCGCACCGGTGATACACGTCGCCTCGCCGTCGTACGGACGAGCCTCGGCGCAGAGCTCGCGGATCTTCACCGGATCTTGGTGCGCCTGCCCGGCCGAGTCGCGCCCCAGGGAGCGGAAGCACGCCGTGACCCAGTTCTTCTCGGCTGCGGCGCAGATCTCGGAGGTCTCGGCCCAGCTTCCGCCGACGGTCCGGAGAATGCGCGAGGTAACGATCTCGTAGCACTTGATCTTGTCTTCCTCGGCGACTGTGTTGCACGGGTACACGGGGTCGTCGTCCCGCAGCCAGCTCGACTTGAAGCCGTAGAGCGTCGAGATGTTCTCCATGAAGACGCCGCCGTTGCACGAGGTCCGCTCCCATGAAGTCGAGAGGCGATCGCAAACCTTGAGGGAGAGCGGGAGCGTGTAGCCGGTCGTGATCATCAAGCCGTGGCCGAGCCCGTGCAGGCACTGGTACGCGAGCCACAGCGAAGCCTTTACCTTGACGTCGCGGCAGAGATCGCGCGCGACAGCTCCCAGTGTCTCGGGCTCGTATCCGCGCACGCCGACGAGCGAGCGCTCGAGGACCCCGTGGTAGTAGCCGGAGAAGCAGCTCGACGAGCCCTGTGCGAACGTCCGTGCCACGTTGCCCTTGTTGCGGGCGAGTGAGGCGGATCCGATCGCGTGGGCGACGCGGTGGCAGTTCGGGTCCGAGAAGTCCCCGTACTTGACGTCGAACGCGGCGAGCGCGCGCGTTGGCCCCTGGCGGTAGGCGATGTTGCCGAAGGCCTGCTCCGTGCAGCGCTGAGCGTCGCAGTCCGCGAGCTTGGTGCCGTCAGGCTTGAAGGTGCCGGCGACAGGGTGCATCGGAAGCGCCGTTGCGAGCACCGGCTTGCTCTCGTCGTTGGCGAGCACGGCGATCGCTAAGACAGCTTCCACCAAGGCGCCGAGCACGAGCAGCCCGACAATCGCCTTTCGGCGTGTTACACGAACCGGGCGCATCTCTTCGATCATTATCGGCACTCGGCCGCCGATCCGCACCTGGCCAGATGGCCGGTTCGACTGGTCGCCCGGCTACGGGAGTCGGGACACGCGGCTCGCCGTCAGGGCGCTTGGCGCGCCGACGAGTGCGTTCAACGTAGTCCGAGCTTGAACCGTCTGGGTGATGACGCCGATGGGAGCAGTCAAGTTCCTATGGACTTCGGAGGAGACGTCGCCGACCGCAGGCAAGAAGAGCGCATCCGGCGAAGCGGTGAGCTCGACTGAGCGCTTGTCGATCTCGAGCCAGCGACCGCCCGGATAGTGGCGCACGCGTTCGACTTCGAGCGAGATCGTTCCGGCGCCCGCGCCAACGAGCTCGCCTCGGAGCCCGAGGCTGAAGAGTGAGCCCAGCTTGGCCGAGAACAGCGGACGCTGCGCGTGAGCGAGGTGCCGGAACGGATTGACGTCCGAGCCGCCGTTCGGGTGCACCTCGAAATGCAGATGCGGATTCCCGCTCGCATCGCCCGAGTCACCGTTCCACGCGACCTGCTCGCCCGCGGAGACCTTGGCCCCGTTCGGCACCGCGAACGTGACGTCCTGTACGCACCCGCCGCGGTTGTCGTTACGTGCCGTCAGGTCGTTGTTCAGGTGGATGTACATGTACATCGTCCCGCTGCGGCCGTAGAGGTAGAGCATGCAGCCGCCGAGGCCGGACTCGGCGTAGGACACCCGTCCCGCCTCGACCGCGACCACCGGGGCACGCCAGGGGTTCTCCATGTCGATGCCGGCATGTCTGTGCGTCCCGCGCGGGTCGCCGTAGTTGTCCCAGAGATCGGTCTTCGCGACGAGGGGGAAAATGAGGCGGGGAACACCCGAGCGCCCTGTCGACTCGGCGCCGCCCGAGGGCACCAGAAAGGCCCCGGCCAAGAGTCCGGCGAGAAGCGGGAAGAGAATCCCTCGGGCTGTCGTCCGGTGACGTCGCATGAGGACGGGTACTCCGGTTCGCGCTCGAAGGGCGGGACGCTAGCAGACGTTCACGCGGGTGACCGGTTGCCCGACCGGTTCGGCGGAGCACGCCGATAGAGTCCGCGCCGATGAAGATCGCCGTCTGCGTCAAGCAGGTTCCGGACGCGACCGTCCACAAGAAGATCGATCCGCAGACCAAGCGCCTCGACCGGTCCGGCGAAGCGGCGCTCAACCCGACAGATCTGAACGCGGTCGAGGAGGCGCTGCGGGTGAAAGAAGCGCAGAGCGGGGAGGTCGTCCTGATCTCGTTCGGCCCTGCGAAGGCGGTCGAGTCGCTGCGCAAGGCGCTCGCGATGGGCGCGGATCGCGCCGTGCTTATCTCGGACGACGGCGCCGCCGGCTCCGATCTCCTGGGAACGAGCCGCGCGCTGGCCGCCGCGCTCGAGCGGGAGGAGGCGGATCTCGTTCTCTTCGGACAGGCCTCGAACGACGGTGACGGCGCTGTGCTCTGGGCGGCGGTGGCCGATCGGCTCGAGCGTCCGCTGATCTCGCAGGTCGCCGCGCTCACCGTGGACGCGAGCTCCGTCTCCGGCAAGCGCCAGACCGAGCACGGCTACGACACGATCTCCGCTCCGTTGCCCGCCGTCGTCGCGGTGTCGGATGCGATCAACGAGCCGCGGTATCCCTCGCTCAAGGGGATCATGGGCGCCAAGACGAAGCCGCAAGAGACCGTGTCGCTGTCCGATCTCGGGGTAGCTGCGGGCGAGGCCGGCGAGGCGGGCGCGAAGACCACCGTGCGCGAGCTCGGGGCTCCTCCCGCCCGCGGGGACTCGATCAAGATCGAGGATGACGGAACCGCTGCGCAGAAGATCCTCGACTACGTCGTGGAGAAACGGCTCCTGTGAGCCCGGGTCGTCTCGTGTCTTCGAGGGCGAGGCGAGCCTCGCCCCTGCGGCCCTACTCGGGTCGTGTTGCCTCGCCCTCACCACCGCAGACTGGGACGACGCGGTGAAGTCGCTGGTCTTCCTCGAGCACTACCATGGCGAGCTCGAGAAGGGTGGTCTCGGCGTGCTCGCAAAAGCCGCCTCGCTGGGGGAAGCGACCGGTGTCGTGCTCGGACCCGGCGCTGCCGAGGTGGCCGCGCGCGCGGGCGCGTTCGGCGCCTCGAAGGTCTACGTGTCCGAGGACCCCGCGCTCGAGTCGCCGCTGCCGCAGCCGCGCGTCGACGCGCTCGCGTCGCTCGTGGAGACTTCCGGCGCGGACGCGATCCTCTTCGCGGCTTCGATCCTCGCCGCGGACATCGCGGCGGGGCTGGCCGCCCGTCTCGAGGCCGGGCTCAACTGGGACCTGACCGATCTCGTTCTCGAGGGCGACGAGCTCGTCGGCAAGCGCCCCGCGCTCGGCGACACGGTGCTGGTCGACGTCGGCTGGACCGGCACGCCGCGGCTCGGCATGGTGCGCTCCGGCGCGCTCGATCCCGCGGAGTCGGGCGGCACGGCCGAGGTGGAGCAGTTCGAGCCGACGTTCTCCGACTTCTCCACGATGGCCACGCTCGTCGAGCAGACGCAGGAGGAGTCGAGCGGCCCTTCGATCGAGGACGCGGACATCATCGTCGCCGGCGGGCGCGGCCTCGGTGCTCCCGAGGCGTTCTCCCTCGTCGAGGAGCTCGCC
>Ga0136613_10000073_pt1 | contig 35403 bp, 24 predicted proteins | sample AntDrymUQ2722106_2_FD_106649 | JGI IMG/M metagenome (GOLD analysis project Ga0136613, IMG submission 106649) | Polar desert sand microbial communities from Dry Valleys, Antarctica - metaG UQ272 (21.06) | ecosystem: Environmental > Terrestrial > Soil > Desert | place: Antarctica: Dry Valley... | reverse complement strand
CCACGACTTGCGGCACACTTTCGCGACCCTCCAAATGGCGGCTGGAACCAATCCGAAGATCGTGAGCGAGATGCTCGGGCACAAGGACGTGCAGATCACGCTGGACCGGTACTCGCATTCCCTCCCGACCCTTCAGGCCGAGGCGATGGGACGACTGGATGTCATTTTGGGGCGCGCCAAGAAGGGGTAGAGCCCGGCCACGCTCGAGAGCTGCTCCGTCCGGCCGCATGCAGCTCGCAGAGCGATAAGGGCTCAGATAAGGGCTCAGTCGTGGCAATTAGAACAGCAGAAGGGCCCGATCCGAGAGTGGATCGGGCTCCGTTGTTCTATTTTGGTACCGCATACCGGATTCGAACCGGTGATCTCCGCCTTGAGAGGGCGGTGTCCTGGGCCTCTAGACGAATGCGGCACGGGTCACTGAGGACGCGGCGGAGTCTACCAAGAGCGGCCGGGACGGGCAAACCGCCGGAGAGCGGTCTCGCGACTCGAACATTGGCCGCAGGAGCGCACATTACCGGGGAAATCAGCTCGCGATGGCCTGCGGTGAGCGTGGATTTCACGCCGATGAGCCGATTCCTCCCGCTAGCGTACGTCAGGGAGACCAATCCTCAAGTCCAGCACGCCGACCGGATGGAATGAGCGCTGACCGAGGCAAGCTGCGGTCATCTCCGACCGCCGCGCGGGGGTCCGCAGAACCGTCAGCCGCGCGCGCCCACCGGGGTGATCGATGCCGACGCGGCAGCCATGGCATGGCGGTGCTCCTCGAGCCAGCCGAGGAGGCTGGCGGCGACATCGGGCCATGAGCGCGAGCCCATGACCAGCCCGAAATGGCTCGCGGACGGAAAGTACTCGTAGCTGGCTCCGATCAGGTCCGCCGTTCGGCGTGCCTCTGTCGGGTGGATCACCTCGTCCAGGCCTGCACCGATGACCAGGCTCGGGAGATCGGTAAAGCGTGCGGGGTCGATCGGAACACCCTGCATCCGCTCGCGCCGAGCCCGCCCCGACTCGTGCGCGCCGACAAGCAGCTCCGTCATCTTCTCGAGCTCCTCGTCGCTCATGTCCGGCATGCGCTGGCGCAGCTCATCGGGCGACCCGGCCCAGCCCCACCAGGCCGCATCGTAGATGGCTGGCACGGCGCGCAGCTCGTGCGCGTCCGGTCGTCGCGGAAGGGCATCGGCCGGCGGCGATGGCGCGAGCAGGATGAGGCCGAGGACCGGGTTGCGCTCGACGTGCAGCATGGCCGCGAGACAGCCGATTCCCCACCCGACCACCACTGCCGGCCGGCCGATGTGGCGCAACGCCACGCCGACATCATCGGCGTAGTCGCGCATCGTCACCTCGTCGAGCTCGGCGACATCACTCGTGAAGTGCCCGCGCAGGTTGAGCGCGTGGGCTTCCCATCCGCGTTCCGCGAGGTAGGCGGCGATTTCGGTCCACAGCCACGAACCGGTCAGGGCGCCGTGGACGAAGAGGAGCGGTGGCTTTCGAGACCGCCGCTCGGGCTGGTGGGTGTCGAGGTGGATGCCCTCGGGCTCGATGAAGACCTCGTCGCGCTTGATCGCCTGCACCATCGGTGGCTTGTCAGTCCTCCAGGGGGTTGAAGACCATGCCGGTCAGGAGCTTGGGATAGAAGTAGGTCGACTTCTGCGGCATCACGTCCCCGGCGCTCGCGACGGCGGCAAGCTGGTCGAGCCGGGTCGGTCGGACGAGGAGTGCGGCTGCCGCGCCACCCGTCGCCACGCGTTCACGCGCATCGGCCTCGTCCCTAGTGTAGGCGAGGAGTCTCCCGGCGGCGACATCGGCCTCCGTGATTCCGAGCCGATCGCCCAGCACGACCACGTGGAGCGCCGCGAGGTCGAGGGCCCGCACCTCACCGCTTATCGGCTCCCGACGCAGCCTGTCGGCGAGGCCCTCGGGATCGCCGATCATGAGATAGCCGTCATCCCCAGGCAGCACCAGCCCGAAGACCGGCTCGTCTCCGACGCGACGCTGGTCGAGTGCGGAGGTCAACGCCTCGGGCGCGACCGGGATCGACGTGAAGAGCGCGTCATCGCCCGCCACCAGCGCGCGGAGCGCATCGGCATCTGCATCCAGCACGATGCGGTGAGTCGGACGAATCTCGAGCTCGGTGCGCTCCGCGTTGACGAGCATCATCATGATCCAGTCGGCCGCCAGGTCCCCCGGCGCCGCTCCCGCCCGGCGAGGCTCGGCCCGCACCCGGGCCTGGTAGGCCAGGGCCGTCTCGTACCGATGGTGCCCATCCGCGATGTAGAGGGTCTGCCGCCCGAGGTAGCGCACGAGCCGGTCGTCCGGCCCGATGGCTGTCAGCTGGTGGATCAGCCCGTCGGCGTCGCGAGCCCGCCACTCGTCGGCCCGCGCGCGCCCCATGACCGGGTGATAGCTCTCGGATCGATCGAAGTAAATTGCCAGGATCGGGCTGAGCTGCGTCTTGGTCGCCTGCAGCAGCGCGAGCCGATCCGCCTTGGGGCCGGGCATGGTGTGCTCGTGCGGCCGTACCCGATCGCCCCACGGCTCGAGGAGGACGCGAACGACGATCCCCTCTACCGTCAGCTCGTCCGGCACGGATGGGGTTGCGTGCCGGTAGGAGTAGGCGGTTGGGTCGGGACGGCGCTCGAGCGTGCCGTCCGTCACCCAGGCACGGAGGGCGTCTGCCGCCGCGGCATGCGGATCGGATTCGGCGTTGAACTCGAGCCGCACGGCGTTCCGCTCGCTGCGCGCGAGCAGCTCGGCCCGCTCGGCGTCGCCGATCACGTCGTATGGCGGACAGGCTATGTCACTGAGGTCAGCCAGGCGCGCCGGTGCGGCATCCGCGTCCTCGGCCAGGCGAACTCGGTCCGGAACCGCGGCGTGGCCGAAGCGCGCGATGGAGTAGTGGAGGCCGGCGAACGGCGCGACGCGGGGCATCGCGGGCAAGGATAGGCGCCTGCGCAGGTTCTGGCCGAAATGGCCGTAGACCGACGGCTTGAGAGCCACTCTCGCGCACCGGCGATCCTGTCCATGCACCGAAATTTCGGTGGAACCTGGCCTTGGCTGCCGTCCGCGCGGGTTATGGCCGATGTATCGCTCGCGGAGAAGCGTGCACAGCCGCGCGGAGCCTCTCATGCCAGCGTTATGCCGCTATTCCGGTCGAACTCAGGTGAAAGCAGGCCGCCACCGGATCAGCGGGCGGACGCCAGGACGCGTGCCGCCTGCTCCCGAACCTCGGGACGACGATCTCCCGAGGCGCGCTCGAGGAGCGCGCCCGCGCCATCCGGCAGGGTGCCCGCGTTTCCCAGGGCGGCGATCGCATTGCGCAGGAGCCGATGACGCCCGGCGCGCGTGAGTGCGGACGCACCCACGGCCCGCGCGAAGGCTCGACCGCCGAGCGGCAGCAGCCAGGCGATCAGGGGCAGGAGCGGCACGAGCAGCGGCCCGCCATCGTCGGCATCGGCGTTGACCGGGCAGACCTCCTGGCAGATATCACAGCCGAAGATCCAGTCGCCGACCGCTTCGGCCTCCCACGGATCGAAGGTGCCCGGATGCTCAATCGTCAGGTAGCTGATGCAGCGCCGGGCATCGACCGTCTGCGGCGCCACGATGGCGCCCGTCGGGCAGCCGACGATGCACCGCGTGCATGAGCCGCAGGTGGTCCGGATCGGCTCATCGGCCGGCAGCTCCGCCGAGGTGAGCAACGCGCCGAGGAAGACCCACGAGCCCGCACGTGCATGGGTCAACAGGTTCGAGTTCTTCCCGATCCAGCCCATGCCGGCACGGGCAGCAAGCGCCCGTTCGGCCAGCGGACGATCGTCCACGAAGGCGACCCCGCCGGAAGGAAGGCCCTCGCGCCGAAGGTCCGCGGCCATCGCTTCCAGGCGGCCGCGCAGGGCGGTGTGGTAGTCCGTGCCCAGGGCGTAGCGCGCGATTCGACCCCGAGGCTCGGCCGGGGCAGCGGCGAGCACCTCGCCGAGCGCGGAGCGCAACGCGTCCGGCCGTGGATCCCAGCCGCCGCGGTCGGCGCCCGCATAGGGCGCCGCGACGACGACCACCGATCGCGCAGCGGGCTCCAACGCCCGTGGCTCGGTGGCGAGCCGCGGCCGATCGCCGCCCATCCACCCCATGCGCGCCATGCGTCCGGCGGCCACGCTCTCCTCCATTCGGGCCCGGGCCTCGGGAAGCGGGCCGGCATCCGTCACGCCGACGAGCTCGAGGCCATGCCGCGCGGCGATCTGGTGGAGCCGCTCGCGGATCATTCTTCCCGATTTCGCATCACGAACGGCGGCGGCTCACCGCTCGGCGCGATCACGGCCGCGAGCAGCGGCATCGCTACACGCGGGATCCGGAAGCCGAACACCGATCCGCGCCCCGCCTCCACGTTCGGCGCAACCCAGATTCGTCCACCGTGCGCGTCGATGATCGCCCGGCTGATGTAGAGCCCGAGCCCGAGGCCGCCGAATCGACGACGTCCGGAATCGTCATCGGCCTGATAGAAGCGTCCGAACACATCCTCGCGGTGCTCGTCCGGTATCCCCAGCCCGGCATCGGCCACCCGCAGCTCGACCTCGCCGCCGCGACGCTCCACGCTCATCGTGATCGGCCCACCGTCGGGGGAATACTTCACCGCGTTCTCGAGCAGATTGCTGAGAACCTGGTCGATCCGATCCCGATCGGCATGCACCCCGAGCGCCTCGGGCGCGGTCACGGTGATGTCACGGTCGGGGTACTCGCCCTGCACGCGGGCGATCGCCTCGCGAACCAGCTCAGCCAGGTCGAAGTCGACCGTCTCGATGCTCACACCACCGCGCCGATCGATCCGGCTCACGTCCAGCAGATCGTCCACCAGGCGTCGCATCCGTCCAACCTGCGAACGGATGACACGCAGGTGCGCCATCTCCTTGCTCTCGCCGCCACCATCGGTCCGCAGTCGGCCCTCGAGCAGCTGCGAGTAGCCCTGGATGCTGGTCAGGGGCGTCCGCAGCTCGTGGCTGACGATCGACAGGAAGTCATCCTTGAAGCGCTGCGCCGCCTGCTCACGCGCCATTCGTCCCTGGAGGTCGGACCAGAGCTCAGCGTTCTGGATGGCCGGCCCGGCTCGCTCGGCGATGGCTTGCGCCAGACGCCTGACGCGGCTGCCGGGCTCGGCGCCGCTGCGTCCGGCGCTGGCGAGCACGCCGAGCAGGCGTCCACCGGTCACGATCGGCACCGCCAGCACCCACCCCAGGCCGAGCGACGCCAACCCATCCGGGTCCCCGGTGGGCACCCCCTCACGATTGCCATCGATCGGTGAAACGGTGGCCGCCACTCCGCCCAGAATGCCTTCCCCGACTCGAGGCTTGCGCTCCATGAGGTAGGCCTGCCAGAGGGCGGCCAGATCGTCGTCCGCCTCGCCGCTCGCGACCGGCACCAATCGGCGCTCGGCGTCATCGATCATGAGGACCAGGGCCGCCTCACCGAGCAGCGACGCGGTGCTCACGGCGATGGTGCGGGCCGTCGTGGCTCGGTCCAGCGAGGCCGCGAAGTCCCTCCCGAGACGGCTGAGCAGGTCCCGCTCCACCACGCGCTCGCGGTGGCTCTGGTCCTCGGCAAGTCGCTGCTGGAGGCGCGCGTTCTCCATCGCCCGCTGGATGACCACGGTGCTGAAGAGTCCGGCGACCACGCCGATGCCGATCAGGTCGGCGACGCGCGCCGGCAGAAGCTCGCGCACCGCGGTATCGGTCGAGCCGAACAGCACGACGGCGGTGAAGAGGCCGCTCATGACGAGCGACGACCAGATCGACGCACCCAGGCCGAAGCGAAGCGCGGTGCCGAGGATGACGAGGCCGTAGAAGAGGTAGGCGTCGATCGCGTCGCCGGCAACATAGACCGCGACCGTGACCGCGGCCATGTCGAGCGCGGTGCTGACGATCCCGACCTCCCGGGCCGGGAACCTCGTCAGCAGCCATGGGATCGGGAGCGTCGATATCGCCACCACCCCGATCAGGACGAAGAGCACCGGGCGCGACTCGAGGCCAGCCTCGAAGATGAGCAGCAGGACGGCAGCGACCAGTACCAGCCCGAGGCGCACCCATGCGAGCTGGCGCTCCTGGGCGCGCATCTGGCCCTCGAGATGACGCTCGAGCTCGTGGCGGCCGGCGGAGATGCTCATATCCATGCTCAGGACCCGCACTCTATCATCGGGTGCCTTCGCTCCCGTACACTCGGCCGCACCGAGCGAGCCGTGCAACTCCGTCGCGGCCCGGCGCGTCTACCGGTGGCCAGCCCACCGGCGACCGACCGAACCGAGGGGACGATGATCAACCCGAGCGCTCACACCGACGCACACCGTTGGACCGTGCCCGTCGCTGCCCTGGCGCTGCTGCTGATGGCGATGCTCCTGCCCGCCCTCCCGGTCGGCGCCGCGAGCGCCGTCCAGATCGAGGCGCGTGCCCTGGTCGGCGGCCGGTATGCGGTCGGCGGCTGGATGGCGATCTCGGTGACGCTCGTCAACGATGGAGAGCCCACCCAGGGAACCCTCGCCGCGGCGACCGAGGCCGGCGCCGTGCAGCGCTTCGTCGAGATGCCGGCCGGGGCGCGCAAGGTGGTCATGCTCTACCTCCAGCCCGAGGCGTTCCAGCGTCGAGTCACGGTTCAGTACGACGAGCAGAACGGCAAGGTCGAGTCGATCGTGGAGACCCGCGTTCTCGAGCAGACGTCGAGCCAGTCCGCGGTCGTCGGCGACGGCGACGGGACGCTGCGTCCGCAGCTGAGCGTCGGCGACGACCTGGGTATCCCCGCGCCGCTCGCGCTCACGCTGGCCGATCTCCCGGAGCGCTCGGAGCCGCTCGAGGGCCTCTCCGCCATCGTGTGGGCCGATGACAGCTCCGCCCTCAGCGAGGCACAGCGTCGCAGCATCGAACGCTGGGTGGCGAACGGTGGGCAGCTGGTCGTGCTGGGCGGTCCGGATTGGCAGGCGCGCACGGCGGGTTTCACCGACATCCTGCCGCTGGAGGATCTGACCGCGATCGACGAGGTGCCGCAGGACTCGCTGGCTCTCTGGTCGGGGGCCGACGAGTCCGCGGTGGAGACGACCACGATCTCCACCGGCTCGCTGCGCGACGGTGCCCGCGCCCTGATCCGCGCGGAGGACGACACGATCCTGGCATCGATGCACACCGTGGGCGCCGGCCGCGTCATCCTCATGGGGACCGACCTGGCGACCGATGCCTTCCGCGGCTGGGAGGGATCGCCACGCCTGTGGGCGCGGCTGCTGCCCACCAACGCCGCGCTCGAGCAGTTCTTCGGCGGCATGCCGCCCGAGGAGGCGCAGAACTCCATGGGCAACGCGCTCAGCAATCTGCCGTCGCTGGAGGTCCCGTCGGCCGAGCTGCTGCTCGCCATCATCGTCGCCTACATCCTGCTCATCGGTCCGATCAATTACATCGTGCTGCGACGGATCGACCGGCGGGAGCTTGCCTGGGTCACCGCCCCGCTGCTCGTGGTGCTCTTCACGGCCTGCTCGTTCGGAGTTGGCAACTCGATGAAGGGCAGCGAGGTGATCGTCAACCAGATCTCGCTGATCCGATCCAGCGGCACGGGCGAAGCGGCCACCGTGGAGAGCTACGCCGGCATCTTCTCGCCGGACCGGGCCAGCTACGACCTCACCGTCGAGGCCGATGCGCTGGTGGCCAAGATGCGTCCCGTCAACTTCGACGGCCGTCCCGCGGCGGCCTCGGATGTGGTGATCGAGCAGGGCGATCCGGCGCATCTGCGCGGGCTGGCGATCGGCGTCTTCGGCTTCGAGGCGGTGCGCGCGGATGCCATCGTCGAGCGCGAGCCGCTGCTGAGCGTGACGTGGCACGGCGCGGAGGGCGAGATGGTCGGCACGGTCACGAACGAGGGCACGGTGCCCGTGGAGGACATCGCGTTCATCAGCAGCAGCGGCGGCGATCTCGTCGACGAGGAGCTCGCCCCAGGCGAGGGCGCCGAGTTCACGGTCGAGACGACAAACTTCAACGGCTCCTCAGCCTCCGACCAGGTCTACGGCTTCGGAGGCTTCGACGCCGGCACCGAGGCGCAGCGGCAGGTGCTCGTCCGGCGCCAGGTGATCGAGTCGCTCGTCGGTTTCGGCGGCTTCGGCGGCTTCGGCGACATGCCCGGCGTCGTTCCCGGCTCGGCAAGCGGCCGCGGGCCGTACGTGATCGGCTGGCACGACGAGGCCAGCCCGTTGCCGGTCACCGTCGACGACCTCGAGGCGCAGCACTACGCGCACTCGGTCGAGGTGATCAGCGTGCGCCCGACCATGGGCAGCGGTGAGGTGGAGATCGGCCCGGAGCAGATGGGGGTCACCGTCCTCGCCACCGAGGGCGAGACCAGCAACGGCGGGCCCGGCATGGTCATGCTCGGCGAAGGATCGGCGACCTACAGCATCTCGCTCCCGCTCGACGCGACCGACATGGCCGTCTCCGAGCTGGAGATTCTCGTCGGCCCCGATCCGTCGATGGTCCTCGGCGACCAGGGCGGGTTCGGGGGATTCTTCCCACCCGGCTTCACCATCGAGTTGCGCGATCCATCCAACGGAGCGTGGACGCTATTGGGGGACATCAGCGAGCGCAGCCGGTTCGAGATCGACGATCCCGGCAGCGTCATCAGCGGGACCGGTCGAATCGAGATCCGGCTCACCGGTGTCGCGCAGGCCCAGGATTTCGGACAGCCGAGCGTCTTCGTGAGCGCTCGAGCCGCGGGGGTGATCGGCGAATGATCACCGGAACGCCGATCGTGGAGACTCGCGGCCTCGTCAAGCGCTACGGCGACCAGCTCGCCGTAGCAGGCGTCGACCTGCTCGTCGGGCCCGGCGAGATCTACGGCCTGGTCGGGCCGAACGGCGCCGGCAAGACCACGACCATGAAGATTCTCGCCACGCTCCTGGCGCCCTCGGCGGGAGAGGCGTACGTGACCGGCATCGGCGTCGGAGCGGATCCGCTCGAGGTTCGGCGACGCATCGGCTACATGCCCGACTTCTACGGCGTCTACGACGATCTGCGGGTCTGGGAGTACCTCGACTTCTTTGCCCGCTGCTATGGTGTGCCGGCCAACCGTCGCGGGCCGATGATCAACGAGCTGCTCGAGATCGTGGGGCTCACCGACAAGCGCGATGGCTACGTGGAGACCATGTCGCGCGGCATGCGCCAGCGGCTCTGCCTGGCCCACACCCTGGTGCACGACCCGGCGCTGCTCATCCTCGACGAGCCGGCCTCCGGTCTTGACCCGCGCGCTCGCGTCGAGCTGCGCGAGATCCTTCGTGAGCTGCGCAGCATGGGCAAGACGATCCTGATCAGCAGCCACATCCTCCCCGAGCTCGGAGAGATGTGCACCGGCGTGGCGATCATCGACCGCGGCCGCGTCCTCCGTTCGGGCAGCATCGGCGAGATCGAGCGCTCCCTGCGCGCGACGGCGTTGCTGCGCATCGACCTGCTCGGCGACGAGGCCGCCGTGACGGCGGCGCGCGACTGGCTGGGAACCGATCCGCGCATCGCCGACGTCCTCGGTGGCACCAGCAACGCAGACGGCGCCGTCCGGATCGAGGCCTCGTTCGATGGGCCACCGGAGGCACAGGCCGATCTTTTGCGCGCGATGGTCGAGTCCGGTCATCGCGTCGTCGGATTCAGCCAGGCGACGAGCGACCTCGAGGAGATCTTCCTGAAAGTGACCGGCCAGATGGACGAGGAGGCGGCGGCATGACGGCATCCCAGACGTCCGCAGCCCGGCCTGCCCGACCGTCGGCGGTCCGTGAGTTCGGCGCGGCGGTGGCGACGATCATGGTCAAGGAGCTGCGCTCACGGATGCGGGGACGGCGGGCCTTCATCGTGCTGACCGTCTACCTGGCCATCCTGGCCCTCATCACCTACGGCGTGTACGTCGTGGTCGCCCCAAACGCGCGCGGCTTCGCCGGCGGCGTCGGCGGCGTCGGCGGCTTCGGCGGGCAGGCGAACGCATCGGCGCTCATCGGCCAGTCGATCTTCACGCTGCTCTCGATCTTCCAGCTGATCCTGATCTGCTTCATCGCTCCGGCCTTCACGTCGGGCCAGATCAGCCTCGAGCGCGAGAAGCAGACGCTGGACCTCCTGATCAGCACGCCGATGCGCCCGAGCGCCATCGTGATCGGCAAGCTGGCGGCGGCGCTGGCGTTCGTGGTGCTCATGATCGTCGCGGCCGTGCCGATCACCGCGATCGTGCTCATGTACGGCGGCGCGTCGGTCGACGATATCGTCCGACAGCAGCTCGTCCTGCTGGGGACCGCGCTGATGCTCGGCGCCATCGGCCTCTTCTTCTCGGCGCTGCTGAAGCGCACGCAGGCTGCGACGGTGCTCACCTACATCACGGTGCTGGGCCTGACGCTCGGCACCACCATGCTCTTCATCTTCTGGAGCGTCGTCGCCAACCAGACCGATGATGGGTTCGCGGCCCGCGCGCCGGAGCGGGCCCCGGAGCAGCTGATGTACGTCAACCCCGGGATCGCCATGCTGGACGTCGTCGCGAACACCGAGCCGGGCGGCTTCGGCGGAATCAACAGCATGCTCGCCCAGCTGCGCGGCAACGCGCCGGACATCGGCGCCGACGTCGAGTGCCAGGGTGACGTCTGCCGGCCGATCGACCAGTTTGGGAACCCCATCGACGACGTGGCCGACACCGGCTCCGGCTACTGGTGGCCGCGGGTCCTCATCACCTTCGTCGTCATCGCCGCACTGCTGACCCTGGCGGCGACGCGGCTCGTCGTCCCGCCCGGCATGCGCTGGGCGTTCCGGCGACCAGCCAGACCGATCGGGCTGGCGCCGGCGGCGGTGGCGGTCGGCGACGGCACCGCCGAGACCGCGCCAATCGTCCAGGAGCTCCACGAGGAGCCGGACCGATGAGCGACCGTCTCGTCGCCGACGCCGTCGGCCAGCGGCTCGGCGCCGATGCCATCGGCCGGCTGCGACGGCTCCGCCGCAGGCTCTGGTGGCGACGCGCCGTGCGCTCCGGTCTCCTAATCGCGGCAGGCGCCATTCTCGCCGTCGCCGCCGTGCAGCTGCTGGCCCGCGCGTTTCCGCTCGAAACCGCGCCGTCGGTGCAGGCCGGGATCGGCGTGCTGGCCGTGGTTGCCTGGCTCGGCGACGCCGTTCGCAGACGGCCCTCGCTGGTGGAGGCCGCTCGCCGCGCCGACGAGGAGCTCGGCATGCGTCAGCGCCTGGGCACGGCGCTCGAGCTCGCCAGCCGTGAGAGCGCCGACCCCCTGGAGGCGCGCCAGCTCGCCGACGCACGAGCTCGCCTGAACGAGATCGACCTTCGCCGCGCGTTCCCACCGCGCCTCTCCCGCCCGCCGCTCGTCGTCGCCGGGCTGGGTGTCGCCATGACGCTCCTGCTGGTGGCCTGGCCGAACCCGCAGGATGACCTGCTCGATCAGCGGCGCGCCTCCCGGGAGGCCGCCGAACGGGTGGCGGAACGTGTCGAGGAGGTGGCTGAAGAGGTCGGCGAGGAGAACGTCGAGAATCCGGACCCTCGCCGAGAGGAGCTCGAGCGACAGCTTCGCGAGCTGGCGCGTCAGCTTCGTGATCAGGGCGATGACCGCGAGGCGACGCTGGCACGCATCGGATCGGTCCAGGAGCAGCTTTCGCGCATGACCGATCCGCAGGCCGCCGAAGCCGATGCAGCGCTCACCCAGCTCGCCCGCGCAGCATCGCAGGCAGCCACCGGCGACGAGGAGGCAAATCCCGAGGGCGAGCCCGAGAAGGCGGCCGAAGATCTCGAGGAGCTGGCCGGACGCGTCGACGAGCTCAGCGCCGAAGAGGCGGCGGCGCGCGCCGAGGAGCTGCGGCAGGCGGCACAGGCGGGCGCCGCATCACAGCCCGCGGCCGCCAGCGCGCTGACGGAGGCGGCAGACGCCCTCGACGCCGCCGCGCGCACCGGGACCGAGGAGGACCGCCAGGCCGCCGCCGAGGCGCTCGAGCGTGCCGCCAACGAATTCCGCCAGGCCGAGCGCGACCGCCAGGTACAGCGCGACGTCTCGCGGGCGCAGTCCGCCCTCCAGGAAGGAGCCCGCCAGGTCGCTCGCGCCGGCCAGCCAACCGGTTCATCGACCGGGCAGCCGGGGGCATCGGGACAGCCCGGTGCGCCGGGACAGCCGGGTGGGTCCGGGCAGCCGGGTGGCTCCGGGCAGCCTGGCGCGTCGGGCCAGCCGGGTTCGTCAGGCCAGCCGGGTTCGTCAGGTCAACCCGGGGCGGGGAACCAGCCGGGCTCGGGGAGTCAGCCCGGGTCGGGAAACCAGCCGGGTGCCGGCAACCAGCCCGGGTCGGGAAACCAGCCGGGTGCCGGCAACCAGCCCGGGGCTGGCAATCAGCCGGGCGCCGGCGGCGGCACGAACGTGCGGCGCATCCCCGGCGGTGGCCTGCGAACCGGCGGCTTCGACGGGCCGAGCTCAGGCAACGAGGGATCCGAGACGGATGACGAGGGGAGCGTGCTCTCAGACTTCGATCGCTTCGGCCGACCCGGCGACCCGGACTTCATCGCCGGCAGCGGTGGAAACGGCGGGACCGATCAGACGGGAAGTGGGTCGGGCGTCGGCTTCGACAATGACAGCGTCGTGCCGTACGCATCGGTCTTCGACCTGTTCGACGACTACGCGCAATCGGCTCTCGACCGGCAGCAGGTGCCCATCACGCTGAAGGACTTCGTGCGCGACTACTTCTCACGCCTCGAACCCACGGAGTGATCGACGAACCCATGACCGAGCAGACCCCGACCCCGACCGCGCCGAAAGGCCAGGAGCTGGCACCCGAGCAGTTCGCCGAGATGGCGAACCGGATCGAGGCCGAAGTCGGCCGCTTCATCGTCGGGCAGCATCAGCTGGTGCGGCAGACCATAATCAGCCTGATCGCGGGCTCGCACGCGCTACTCGAGGGCGTTCCCGGCCTCGGCAAGACGATGCTGGTGCGCACGATGGCCGATGCGCTCGACCTGGGCTTCAGCCGCATCCAGTTCACCCCCGACCTGATGCCTGCCGACATCGTGGGGACCAACATCATCATCGAGGAGGGGGGCGAGCGTCGCTTCCGCTTCCAACAGGGACCGATCTTCAGCAACCTCGTCCTGGCCGATGAGATCAACCGCGCAACCCCCAAGACGCAGTCGGCCCTGCTCGAGGCCATGCAGGAGCACCGCGTGACGGTCGCCAAGCAGCAGTACACCCTCTCGGAGCCGTTCTTCGTGCTGGCCACCCAGAACCCGCTCGAGATGGAGGGCACCTATCCCCTGCCCGAAGCACAGCTCGATCGGTTCTTCTTCAAGATCGACGTGCCGTTCCCATCGGAGGAGGATCTGATCGCGATCATGGATCGCACGACCGGCGTCGAGACGCCGACCGTCGGCAAGGCCGCCACCGGGGCGGATGTGCTCGGCATGCAGCGCCTCGCTCGTGATGTGCCGATCGCCTCCCACGTGATGGCCTATGCCATCCGCCTCCTGCGTGGCACGCACCCCGAGACGGAGCGGGTGCCCGAGATCGTCAAGGCGTACGTCCGCTACGGCGCCTCACCGCGCGGCGCGCAGGCGATCGTCCTTGGTGCCAAGATCCACGCCCTCCTCGACGGCCGATTCAATGTGGCGTACGGCGACGTCCAGGCGGTCGCTCCGCCGGCGCTGCGGCATCGGATCATCCTCAACTTCGAGGGTGAGGCCGAGGGCATCAGCACCGATTCGGTCGTACGCGCGATCATCGCCGAGACGCCAACCGAACCAGCCGAGTAAGGGCCGTGGCGGCCTCTCTCGTGTGCACCGATCGCCGACCGGCGGCCCCCTCCAGCCTGCGGCGCTCATCGGACGTTCGGCGTGGCATCGTGCAGCGCGGTCGCACGAGTGCACGCCGGCCATCTGATCGCAACGGACTCGCGAGCCATGCGGGCACGGCAACCCGATGACCGCCACCCAGCGCGCCCCGCTCTTCGACGAGGCCTTTCTGCGGCGGCTCGAGCAGCTGGAGCTCGCCTCGCGGCGGATGACGGCGGGGCGGATGAAGGGCGAGCGCCGCAGCGTGCGCCGCGGGCAGAGCGTCGAGTTCGCCGATTACCGCAACTATGCCGCCGGCGACGACCTGCGCCAGCTCGACTGGAACGCGTACGCCCGCCTGGAGAAGCTGTTCGTCAAGCTCTTCGTCGAGGAGGAGGATGTCACCGTCCACATCCTGGTGGACGCGTCCCGCTCGATGGATTACGGCGAGCCGAACAAGCTCGACGCGGCGCGCCGTGCGGCGGCCGCCCTGGGATACCTCGGGCTGGCCAGCATGGACCGTGTCAGCGTCGCCTTCCTGGGCGACGGAAGCGCGACCGGCATGCGACCGATGCGCGGCAAGCGGCGGGCGCTCGAGCTTTTCCGCTTCCTCTCCGAGCCACGTGCCGAACGGCTGACCGGCCTGGCCGCGGCCGCGCGCGCCTATGCCAGCCGCATGCGCGGCACCGGTCCGATGCTCCTCATCAGCGACCTCATGGACCCGGGGTATCTCGACGCGCTCCGAGATCTGGCCGGCACGCGCTGCCAGCTCTCGGTCCTTCACCTCCTCGCGCCCGATGAGCTCGAGCCGGAGATCCCACCCGACGCCCGCCTCGTCGACAACGAGACCGGGCACGCGGTGGAGGTGTCGGGCGACGACGACCTGGTCGAACGCTATCGGGTGCGCCTGGCCGAGTGGCAGGCGGAGATCGGCTCGTTCGTCAGCAGGCGCGGCGGCGCCTACGTCCAGGTGCCGTCCGACCTTGACCTCGCCGATCTCCTCTTCGACCTGCTCAGACGTCGCAGGGTCGTCGAATGATCGCGCCGCTCGCCCTCGTCGGCCTGATCGCCCTGCCGATCATCGTCGCTTTCTACATGCTGCGCCTGCGGCGTCGCGACCTGCCGGTCGGCTCGACGTTCCTCTGGCAGCAGCTGATCCGCGACGTCGAGGCCAATGCGCCGTGGCAGAAGCTGCGCTTCAGCTGGCTGCTGCTGGTGCAGGTGCTGATCGCCGCGATCGTGGTGCTCGCCGCGGCCCGGCCGTTCAGCGCGGTCGAGTCGGACCTGGCGGCGAACGTCGTCCTCGTCGTCGATACGAGCGCATCGATGGCGACCAGCACCGGGGACGAGAACCGTATGGACCTTGCCCGGGAACGGGCCCGAGACGTGGTGGGACGCCTCCCGGTCGGTGGGCGGATCACGGTCGTGGCCGCCGCGGATACCGCGGATGTGCTTGTCAGCGAGACCGATGACACGGATGCGGCGCTCGAGGCGATCGACGGCATCACCGTCACTCAGCTGCCGGGCGACCTGACCGATGCGTTCGCGCTCTCCTCGGCTCTCGCCCAGCGCGACGCCGACTCGACGATCGTGATCGTCACCGACGCTGCCGGCGACCGGCTGCCCGAGGTCGGCGTCGGCGCGCCGGTGGTGGTCGAGCGCATCGGCGCAACCGATGCGAACCAGGCGATCGCGGCCCTCTCCGCCCTGCGTCGGTCCGGGGGCGCGCAGCTCGACCTTTTCGTGGCGGTCTCCAACCCCTCGACGGCTGAGGCGACCCGCCGGCTCGAGGTGTATGCCGACGGCGCGCTGATCGATGCCCGCGATCTCACGATTCCCCCGGGCCAACGCTCGGAGGCGCTCGTCACCACCGTACCCGGAGGCGCGCGCCTGGTGGAGGCACGTCTGGCGGGTTCCGATGCGCTGATCACCGACGACCGTGCCTTCGCCATGGTGCCCGCCGACGAGACGACCCGCGCCCTGCTGATCGGTGGTGGAAATGCCTATCTCGAGAACGCCCTGGCGCTCCTGCCTCGCCTCGAACTGTATGCCGTCGACGAGGATGGCTCCGCGGACGCCATCGCCGATGCGGCCGAGGCTGGCACGCCATTCGGCCTGCTCGTGTTCGACGGCGTGGTACCGGACGAGCCCCCACAACTCCCCGCCATGTACCTCGACCCGGATCAGGACGCCGCCTTCGGCGCCGTCGGCGATCAGATCGAGAACCCCGTCATCGACCGCACCGATCCGGACGAGCCGCTGCTTCGATTCGTCGACCTCTCGACGGTGCACATCGGCCGTGCGCGCGAGGTGGAGCTTGCCGACGGCATGCACGCCGCCGTGGAGACGACCGGCGGGAACCCGCTGGTGGCGGTCGGCGAGGTCGACGGTCGGCGCATCGGGGTCATCGGCTTCGACCTCGGCGAATCCGACCTGCCGCTGCAGGTGGCCTTCCCGCTGCTCATGAGCAACCTGACCGAGGTCCTCCTTCCGGCGGTCGAGGGCATCCTGCCCTCCTCGATGCGGCTCGGTGAATCGGTGAGCGTCGCCGTCGACCCGCGCATCGAGCGAGTCCTCGTCACCAACACCGGCTCACCGGAGCTGCCCGGCGCGACCGACCTCGGCGTCGAGGTCTCGGTGGTCGGTGGACGGGTGACGATCCCCGGCGCCGACCTGGTTGGCCTGCGCGAGGTCCGTGCCGTGAGCGAGGTGCCGGAGCTGAGCGATCTGCCCCTCGGGCAGACGGCCATCAATCTCTTCAGCGTCGACGAGTCGGACGTGACGCCGGGCGATCCACAGCGGATCATCGAGATGGGACGCGTGACGTCGACCGACGAGCCGGCCTCGCAGCCGACGCGAGCCGAGTGGTGGTGGCCGCTGGCGCTGGCCGCGCTGGCGCTGCTCGCCGTCGAATGGCTGCTCTTCCATCGTCCCACCCGGCGCAGCCTCGGCCGCGCCTTCCGCCGCCGCCCTCGCCGGCCGCTGCCCCTTGCCGGGCGTGCACGATGAGCCTGCCCCTCGCCTTCGGGGAGCCGGCCTGGCTCTGGCTGCTGCTGCCGGCCGTGGCGATCGTCGTCATCGGCTGGATGGCGGCCTCCCGCACGCTGCCGACCGGGCGACGCGTCGCATCGCTCGCCATCCGGCTCGTCCTCGTCACCTGCCTGGTCCTGGCCCTGGCCGGCGCTCGGCTGGCCCTGCCATCGGATCGGCTCAGCGTGGTCTTCCTGCTGGACGCGTCGGCCTCGATGCTCGACGCGACGAGGGAGGATCTCGTGACCTGGGCACGTGACAGCGTCCGTGAGATGCCGGAGGGAGACACCGCCGGCATGGTCGTGTTCGGCGGCAATGCGCTGGTCGACCGGCTCCCGTCAGGGCTCGACCAGCTCTCTGACCCCGCGTCGGAGCCGGTCGTGGGTGCCACCGATGTCGGGGCCGCCGTGCGCCTGGCCGCCGCCATCTTTCCCGCGGGGGCGCAGCAGCGGATCGTGCTCCTCTCCGACGGCAACGACACCTCCGGCAAGGCCGAGGACGCCATCGCCGCGGCCTCGGCGCGGGGCATTCGGCTCGACGTCGTGTCGCCGGCCGACGAGTCGGCGGCCGAGGTGCTCGTGGACGGCGTGGACGCACCCGCCGGCGCGCGGGTCGGGGAGACGATCGATCTCACCGTGCGCCTGCGCTCGACCATCACGACCGACGCCACCCTGCGACTGCTCGCGGACGGCGCAACGGTCGCGACCCGCGAGCTCGAGCTGGAGCCGGGGGTCACCACCATCCCGTTCGCGGTCACCGCCGACGAGCCCGGCTTCCACGTCTTCCGCGCGGTGCTCGAGTCGGCCGAGGATCGCTTCAGCGAGAACAACGCGGCCGACGCCTACCTCCTCGTCTCGGGGGAGCCGCAGGTCCTGGTGGCGACCGACGATGCCGAGCGTGCCGCCGACCTGGTCGCCTCGCTGGGCGAGGGCAGCCTGGAGGTGACGGTCGTCGCGTCGAGTGGCGTTCCGTCGTCGCTGGCCACGCTCGCCGGATATGACGCGGTCGTGCTCGACAACGTCGAGGCGGCAGACCTCGGCGAGACGACCATGGCCTCGCTCCAGGTGTACGTGCGTGACCTCGGCAAGGGGCTCGTCATGCTCGGCGGTCGCGAGAGCTACGGCGCCGGCGGATACCTCGACACGCCAATGGAGGAAACCCTGCCGGTCTATATGACCGTCCGCGACCGCGAGCGCTCGCCCGAGGTGGCCATGGTGGCCGTGGTCGACAAGTCCGGCAGCATGGCCGACTGCCATTGCACCGGCGACTCGCGAGACAACGCCAACCCGTCAGGGACCCGCGGCTTCGAGAAGGTCGACATCGCTCGCGAGGCGATCCTGCGGGCGGCCGAGGCGATGGCGCCGAATGACCAGCTCGGGGTGGTGACCTTCGACCAGAACGCGCACTGGGCGGTGCGCACGGCACCGATCGACTTCGGTGCGCTCGGCGACGGGCTCGGCTTTCCGGCCGACGGCAACACCAACATCTACGCGGGCCTGAAGGCCGCGTACGACGACCTGGTCGACAATCCGGCCACGCTGCGCCATATCGTGCTCATCACCGACGGATGGTCGACGCACGGTGCCTACGACGATCTCCTCGAGGACATGAGGGCGGCCGGTATCACCCTCTCGACCATCGGCACCGGTGGCGGATCGGCCGGGCTTCTCGAGCGGCTGGCCGAGGAGGCCGGGGGCCGCTACTACGACGCCGCCGACGCGACCACCATCCCCGACATCTTCCTGCGCGAGACGATCCGCACGGCAGGAGAGCAGATCGTCGAGGAGACCTTCCAGCCGATCCCATCAGCGTCGTCCGAGATCCTCGACGGGCTCGACGCCGGTCGCCTGCCGCAGCTGCTCGGCTACAACGCCACCACGGCCAAGGGCAGCGCCACCGTCGCGCTGCTGACGGGGCGCGAGGATCCCCTGCTGGCACAGTGGCAGTACGGGCTTGGCCGTGCCGTTGCGTGGACCTCGGACGCGCGGCAGGCATGGGCGACGCCGTGGATCGGGACGCCCGAGTTCGGCACCCTGACCGCTCAGCTGGTGGCCTGGACGCTGCCGCCCCAGGACGCCGAGGGGATCGACGTCCGATTCAGCCCGGCCGATGACGGCGAGCTCAACGTGGAGGTCACCTCGTTCGACGACGAGGCCGGTCCGCGCAACTTCTATCGCACCGTCTTGCGGCTCGTGTCGCCCGACCTGGAGCCGACGCAGACCGTCCTCGAGCAGATCGGCCCCGGACGCTACGCCGGCACGGTCAGGGCCGACCAGCAGGGCGCCTACCTGGTGCGGGTGGCACAGACGTTCGAGGACGAGACGGGAACCGATGCCGCCAGCCGCACGCTCGGCATCGTGTCCCCGGCGGCCGAGGAGTACCGACGTCTCGGCATCGATGTCGAGGCGCTCGCCTCCTACGCGGCGGCCGGACGTGGACGCGAGCTGCCGCTTGCCGACGAGGAGGCTCCGGTCGCGGTGTGGGCGCACGACATCGAGGCCGACGCCTTCCCGACGCCGATCTGGCCATGGCTCCTGCTGCTCGCGATCCTGCTGGTGCCGCTCGACGTCGGCGTCCGCCGCGTGGCGCTCAGCCGCGCCGACGCCCGACGAGCCCGGGCCTGGGCCGCCCGGCGCATCGGCATGGGCCGGGCGGAGCCAGAGCTCGTGCCCGGCCTTGCCGAGCTGCGGGCCGCCCGCGAGCGGAGCGTCCGCCGGGCAGATCGAGCGGCCGCGCCGGTGACCCGGATGCCGGCGCCGGTGCCTGAAGGGCCGACGACGCGGCCCGCCTCACCGACCCACTCTGCACCACCGGGCGCGGCGGGCGCGGCGGCACCGGCCGGCCCCGCTGCCGAGCCAGAGGACGAACCGGTCGGCGAGTCGCTCGCTGAGCGCCTGGCTCGACGACGTCGGGGCGGCTGATCAGTCCGGCTCCAGCTCCTCCAGCGTGGCGTCGTCATCGAGCCGCCTCGGCATCACCGACGAGCGCGGCACTCGCAGGAAGAGGACCACGCCCACCAGCGCGACCATGGCCGCGGAGATCGGCACCCACGGCAGCTGGCGATAGTCGAGCAGGCCGATGCCGCTCACCGTCCGAGCACCGACGTTTCCCAGCGCGTCACTCACCTCGACCTCGACATCCGTCGGCCAGGGCGGCATCTCGATCGTCGCGGAAAACCGGCCACCGGCGCCGACCTCGACCGGCCTGCCGGCAACGCGCACCATGGCATGGCTGGCGGTCCGTCCGCGAACCTCGACGGCACTCGACCCGAACGGTGTCTCGACCGTCAGGGCCAGCGGCGGCGGCTCGGCCAGCAACCGAACGTCCCAGCTGGCGAGGTACCCGCGGCCGGCCGGCGTCAGGACGATGAGTGTCGCCTGAGGCGCCGCGCTCCCGTCGGCGACCGAGGGCGGCTCGAACGACGCCGTGACGCGGCCGCTCGCCGGCACCACCACTGGGGCACGGATCGTCGACGGGTCGGGACCGGCGACCACGACCCGGGAGCCCGGTGGTGCCGTCACCTCGGCGGCGAATCCATCGGGACCGACGCCGAGGCCATCTGGCGCGTCCAGGCGAACGATGTCGTCGAGCGGCGGGTCCAGCGCGGCGTCCCCCGCTTCCGGTCGCCGCGTCAGCTCGAGCGGCGCGATACTCGTCCAGCCGGCGTCCTGGAGCGTCGGCACGACCATCGGCCCGCCATCGGCGTCAGGTGCCGGTCGGCCGGTCGGCCCGTGCTGGAGCACGAGGTGATCGAGCCCTCCACCGACCAGCCCGACCGGCGTCGCTCCGGCAAGGCTCGCCACCGGATGGGGGCCGGTGACGTCCGGATCGCCCGACGGGATCAGGTATCCATGATGGATGACGGCCACCGCCCCATCGATGCCACCCCCCGGCAACGTCCCGCTGAATGGCGCCGCCGCCCGGCCGGCGAATGCAGCGGCGGCAGGGGATGGAGAAACCCGGATCTCGTCCCTGCGCTTCAGCTCGGGCAGCCGAAGCACGTGCGCGATCTCGGTGCCGGGCCGCTGGACGACAAGGCACGCCACACCGTCGACCGCGACCGCACCGATGATCCTGCCGTCGCCGAGCCCCGACTCGGACACCGGAGCGGCGACCGTTTCGCCCGGCGGCCACGGGGCGGCCATCAGGCCGATGACCGGACCCACCACCGCCACCCCGCGATCATCCCCGAGCGGGACGGCGACCGCCTGCTCGGCCGTGAAGCCCGCCCGGTCGAGCTCGACGCCGTCGCCGTCGACCAGTCGCATCCGGAACATGCCCGGCGGGCCGAGGGTCGAGATGATCGCCGCCTCCTCGCCGGGCAAGCCATCGCTGTCGCCGAGCACGAATGGCGAGTCGCCCGAACCGACCGGCAGGTGCGTCTCGGTCGGCTCGTCGAACGAGCTCCCCGACCAGCGGTGGACGCGTGCCTTGATCGGATAGCTGATGTCGCCGGCCGGGGAGAGTGACTCGGTGCTGAGCACCTCATCGGTGCCGTCGCCGTCGAAGTCGATGACGATCACGGCGCTGGCGAAGTTCGCCGGAGCGCTCACCGAACGTCGGACCAGCGTTCCCTCCTCCATGGCAAGGTCATGGAGAATCAGGCAGCAGGGTGGGCCGACGTCGATCTCCTCGAAGTGAGGCTGGCTGGCCACCGTAACGCGCTCGACGCCCTCGACCTCGCGGACGAGGAGCCGTACCGGGGTCGCCTGGTAGACCGGATCGAGGCGAAGGCCGACACGTGACGGCGGCACGACCTCAACCGGGGCACCGCGAAGCTGCCAAATGCCCTCGTTCGATTCCCAGACCTCGGCGAGCACCGCGTCGCCATCGCCGCGGACCAGCCGAACGACCTCCCGAATCCCGTCCGCGTCGACGTCCGCGACGACCGTCTGGAGGATCGCCGCGTCCGGCAGGACGGTTGCGCCCGGCTCATCCGGGACCGCGGCGATGGCCGCAGGCAGGTCCGGCTCCGCATCCCCCGCCGGCATCGGCGCTGCCAGGAGGAGGGCCAGGAGCATCGCGGGCTGGAGCATCGGTCGCATGAGCATACCGCTCCCTCTGGCATCATCCGGATGTGGCAGATCCGATGGTCCTCTGGAGCCCGCCGGCCGACGTCAGGGAGCGAAGCCGCATCGGCGCCTACCTGGCGTGGCTGCAGAACGAGCGCGGACGGGCCTTCGCCGACTACGACGCGCTGCTGCGCTGGTCGATCGATGACGTGGCCGGCTTCTGGACATCGGTCTGGGACCACTTCGACGTTCGCTCCGCGACCGATCCCGGGCCGGCACTGGCCGATGCGCGAATGCCCGGTGCTCGCTGGTTTCCCCGTGCGCGCGTGAACTGGGCGGAACACTGCCTGCGCCTGGCGCAGCGCGACGACGCCGATGAGGTGATCATCGCTCGTTCACAGAGCCGAGAGCGAGCCGCCTTGACGGCAAGCGAGCTGCGTGACGCCGTCGCCCGTGCACGGGCGGGGCTCATCCGGCTCGGCGTGCGCCGCGGCGATCGGGTGGCTGCCTACCTGCCGAACGTGCCGGAGGCCGTGGTCGCGCTCCTGGCGACCGCCTCGCTCGGGGCCATCTGGTCGAGCTGCGCTCCCGAGTTCGGCACGCGCAGCGTGGTCGATCGGTTCAGCCAGATCCGGCCGACGGTGCTGCTGACCATCGATGGCTATCGCTACGGCAAGCGAGAGATTGACCGGACCGATGAGGTGGCCGCCATCCGTGCAGCCCTTCCGAGCCTGTCGGCCACGGTCGTCCTCCCCTACCTCTTTCCCGGCGAAGCGCGAATTCCCGATGCGACGACCTGGGCGGAGCTCGTCGCCGAGCCCGCCGAGCCGGCGTTCGAGCCTGTGCCCTTCGACCATCCGGTGTTCGTCCTCTACTCGTCGGGGACGACCGGGCTCCCGAAGCCGATCGTGCACGGCCATGGCGGGATCCTGCTCGAGCACCTCAAGATCCACGCATTGCATCACGACCTCGGACCGGCGGACCGGTTCTTCTGGTTCAGCACCACCGGCTGGATGATGTGGAACTACCTGGTCTCCGGGCTGGCGGTCGACGCGACGATCGTGCTCTACGACGGCTCGCCGGCGCACCCCGACCTCGGCGCACTCTGGCGACTGGCCGCGGAGGAGGGTGTCACCTACTTCGGGACCAGCGCGCCGTACCTGATGGCCTGCCGCAAGGCCGGGCTGCGGCCCAGCGCGCTGGCCGACCTGGGGAGCCTGCGAGGGATCGGCTCGACCGGTGCCCCGCTCCCCCTCGAGGGATTCCGCTACGTCTACGATGCCATCTCGCGGACCGCCCACCTCCAGAGCGTGTCCGGCGGGACCGACGTGTGCACCGCCTTCCTCGGCGCCTCCCCGCTCGTGCCGGTCTGGGAGGGCGAGCTGTCCTGCCGCCACCTCGGCTGCGCCGTCGAGGCCTTCTCGCCGTCGGGCGAGTCCCTCATCGGCGAGCAGGGAGAGCTGGTCATCACGAGACCGATGCCGTCCATGCCGGTCTCGTTCTGGGACGACCCGTCCGGCGAGCGATATCGCGCGGCGTATTTCGACGATTTCCCCGGCGTATGGCGCCACGGGGATTGGGTCACGTTCACCGGGCGGGGGTCCTGCGTCATCAGCGGTCGCTCGGACGCCACGCTCAATCGCGGCGGCGTCCGCATCGGTACGGCGGAGTTCTACTCGGTGGTCGAGTCGATACCCGAGGTGGCCGACTCGTTGGTGATCCATCTCGACCACGGGGAGGATCGGCTGCTGCTCTTCGTCGCGCTCTCGCCCGGCAGCGTCCTCGACGACGGGCTGCGTTCCCGGATCGTGACAGAGCTGCGGTCGGCGCTCTCGCCGCGGCACGTCCCCGACGAGATCACCGCGGTCTCCGGCATCCCACGCACGCTGTCCGGCAAGAAGCTCGAGGTTCCCGTCAAGCGGATCCTGACCGGCAGCGCACCTGACGCCGCCGCCTCGCGTGGCTCCCTCGCCGACCCAGGTGCGCTGGACCAGTTCGTCGAGCTCGCGAACGCACGTGGCCGGTGACCTCACACCAATTGGCAGATTGAACGACGGAGGAACATGGGATGGCGATCGGTGACCTGCACACCTGGGAGCTCTGGTATCCCGGCGCAGGAGCCACGGGCATCCACGTCGCCCGGGCTCGCATCGAACCGGTGGAGGTCGTGTGGGCGCACGCGGTGCCCCGCAAGGTATCGGTCACGGTGCGCCAGGGTGACGATAGGGCCGTCGCACGGGGCGAGCCATTGGAGCGGTCGGGTCCGTACCTGCCGATGACCCGATTCACCCTCGACGGCGATGCGGTCCGCCGCGAGGATCGATGGCCGACGGAGGCGGATCTCGGGGCGATCGTCGTCCTGCCGGGGGGCGAGGCGGGTGTCCTGACCGCCTGGTGGAACGCGGAGGACGGATCCGCCTGGCGCTGGTCGGTGGAGTTCAGCAACTCGCGCGATTGACGTCCGGCAGTACCAGCGTAGCCGATCACCGTCCGCCGGTTTCGATCCCGTCGATCGCATCGAGCTCCAGCTCCTCGAGCCGGCCATCGCCGTCCGGGGTCGAGGGGTCGGCGCGCCGCTTCGGCGTGCGCACGTAGAGCACGACGCCGACGATGATCGTGGCGGCGACCACCATGCTCGTCCAGGGCAGGCCACGGTAGTCGGCCACGCCGACGACCTCAACCAGCTCCGTCGCCGTGTTGCCGAGCGGATCGCGAGCGATCACCGTCACCTGGCTCGGCCAGATAGGTGCGTCGACGGTAGCCTCGAAGCGGCCGTCGGCACCGGTCGGGATGAGCCCGCCATTCGCGAGCACCTGGCTGCCCGGGGTGGCCCGGCCTTCGAGCGTGGCGCTGAGCGCCAACGCGTCGGTCGTGGCGGCGACGGTGATCTCGGGGAGCTCACGGACGAAGGTGCCCCTCCATTCCGCGGTGGTGCCGCGACCGTCAGGCCCGATCACCACGATCGTCGCCTCGAACTCTTGATCCTCCCCTTGCTTGTCCTTGCGTGTCGATCGCGGGACGATGTCGACCACCAGCGGCTCGTCGGCCACCGTGTGCTCTGTCACTGACCTGTCATTCGCCACCAGCACGGTGGAGCGCGCCGGCGCGGTGACGGCGACTCCGAATCCCTCACCGTCGGCCAGAAGCGACGCGCCGGAGCCTGGCCCTGCAATCTCGACGGCGTTCTGCAGCTCGTACGAGACGGACAGCGCCTCGTCGTCCGGCCGAAGCAATTGGTCGACCGGCGCGACGGACAGCCGGCCCGACCCGAACGGCACGCCACCCCAGATGAGGTACGCGCTGCCCGACGCGACGCCGAAGGTGTCGCTCAGCACCACCCACGAGTCGTCCGGGCCGGCGCTGCCGATCGGCATCATCCCGATCAGCGAGGCCATCGGCCGTGCCTCGTACCCATCCGGGCCGCCCGCCTGGACGAGCATGCCGCTCGCAACGAATGCCGGACGGTCGTCGAGGCGCACTCCCTCCAGTGGCCCGGTGTAGGGATGAAGGTTCCGCGACAGGGTGTTCCATGCCTGGCCGGCGCGACCGGTGGCGATGGACCAGAACTGCTCCGTTGCCGGGTTGACGCTGACCTCACCAAGCGGCTCGAGGTCGAGATCGTGCAATGAGACGGTCGGGTCGTCTCCACCCTCGAACAGGAACCCATCCTGGAGCGCCACGAGGGCATCAGGCCCATCGCCCAGCAGGTACATGCCGGAATAGGTTCGCATCGGCAGCGAGCTGACGGTCACCAGGTCCTCCCCACGGGGCCATCGCACGGCCCGCGTCTCATTCACCAGCGAAAGCAGGATCGTGCCATCGGCCACCCCGGCCACCCAGGCGCCGTCCGGTCCGCCCAGGTCGACGCGCGCCTCATCGGCCTGCAGCTTGCCGTCGGCCCATGCAACGCGTCGTAGGCTGCCATCGGTCGTCGGCGCGAGGACGAAGTCGTCGCCGGCCACGCCGTCACTCTCTGCGAGGGTGAAACCCTGGAGCCATCGAGCATCGGTCTCCTCGAAGATCGGCTCGAAGCCCGAGTCTACCCAGCGGAGGACCGTGACCGTCGATTCCTCGTCACCGATGCCGAAGCGGAACGCCTGGAGGACGAGCTCATCGGTTCCGTCGCCGTCGACATCCGCCGCATGGAACGATTGCGCGGCGCTGTCGATGCGCTGGATCAGCGCCAGCTCGAGGCGACCCCCTGCTGAAAGCCGGACCTCCGACAGGGTCAGGCAGCAGGTCGCTCCGTTCGGGTCGTTGCGGTCGAGCACGGCGGAGAAAGCGAGGACGCGATCTCGACCCGCGACCGTCAGCGGCAGCAGCGCGACGGCACCCGGGCCGCCCGCTGTCGACGGCTCATCGAGGGGGGTCGGAGGCGGAATCGGAGTGGAGCCGTGTGACGACCAGGCCCTCCCGTCGTGCGACCAGGCATCGACCGCGTGGGCGCTCCCGCCGTCATCCTCGATGATGCGGATGATCTCCCTCTCTCCGTCGCCGTCGAGGTCCGCGGTGACGGCACCGATAGTCGTCTCCGGCAGCACGAGCGTCGCGTCTTCGGCGGCGCTCGCCCCGGAGGGCATCAGCACCGCCCCCACCAGCGCCAGGGCGATCGAGATCGCGGGCCAGTCCGGGCGTGCGTCGGGCCGCGCCATGCCGCCGGGCCTACATCGCGCGCAGGCCGAGCAGGTTGCGGGCGATCACCATGCGCTGAATCTCGCTGGTGCCCTCACCGATCTCGGTCAGCTTGGCGTCGCGCAGGTAGCGCTCGACCTTGTATTCCGTGATGTAGCCGTAGCCGCCGTGCACCTGCACGGCCGCGTTCGTGGCGCGGAAGGCGACCTCCGAGGCGAAGAGCTTGGCCATCGCCGACTCGGTCGAGTACGGCTTGTGACAGTCCTTCAGCCAGGCGGCGCGGTAGACCATGAGGCGTGCCGCGTCGATCTCGGTGGCCATGTCGGCGATCTTGAAGGCGACACCCTGGAAGGAGCCGATGGCCCGCCCGAACTGCTTCCGATCCTTCGCGTAGGCCGATGCGGCCTCGTAGGACGCCTGGGCAAGCCCGAGCGCCATGGCGCCGATCCCGATGCGTCCTCCGTCGAGCGTCTTGAGGAAGAGCTTGTCACCCTCTCCCTCGGCGCCGAGCATGTTGCCGGCCGGAAGCCGGCAGTCCTCGAAGATGAGCTCGCCGGTATTGCTGGCGTGGAGGCCCATCTTCTCCTCCATGCGCCCGATGCTGAAGCCAGGGGTATCGCCCTGCAGGATGAAGGCGCTGATCTTGCCCGAGCCCTCTTCGCGGTCGGTGACGGCGGTGACGATGTACGTGCCGGCCACGCCGGCGTTGGTGATGAAGCGCTTGCCGCCATTGAGAACCCACTCGTCGCCGTCGCGGTGCGCCCGCGTGCGCGTGCCGCGTGAGTCGCTCCCCGCCCCTGGCTCCGTGAGGCCGTAGGCACCGATCACGTCACCCGATACCATCGGCCGCAGGTAGGTCTCCTTCTGCTCGTCGGTGCCGGCAAGCCAGATCGGGTTGCAGCCCAGGCTGGTGTGCGCGCTGACGATGATCCCGATGCTGCCGCTGACCCGGCTGAGCTCCTCGACCGTGATCGCGTAGGCCAGGCTGTCAAGCCCGGTGCCGCCGATCTCCTCGGGGTAGGGCACGCCCAGCAGGCCGAGGGATGCAGCCTCGCGGATGATCTCGATCGGAAACTCGCCCTTGCGCTCGAGCTCGTCCGCGATCGGCGCGATCCGCTTGTCGGCGAAGTCGCGGACGGTACGGCGGATCTCCTCGTGCTGCGGAGAGAGGGCGAAGTCCATCGGATCAGGCGCTCCGTTGCGAGGGTGCACAGGCCACAGGCCACCGGGGGCTGAACCGAGTGTACAAGCGAACGACCCGACCGGACGATCCGGTCGGGTCGCTGCCACGGAGCGATACGAGGGGGCGGGGTCAGGCGCTGCGCCGCCACCGCTCGACTTCGCGCCGGCTGCGCTGCTCCTCGGCCCGCTGAAGGTTGACTCGTCGCCGGCGGGTCGTGGCGGGACGGGGTCGATGCCGCTTCTGGTGATTGAGCTTGGCCATCGTCTCGGATACCCCACAGAAGTTGAGCTGATCGTCTCTACGACGCGCGAAGCCGCCACAGAGTTGCACCGCACGTGCTGACGCTCGCGCGTCCAGGTCCGATCGGCTCAAGGCGGCGTCCGTTGCGAGCAACCGCCGCTCAGCGGTGCTAACTGACCGTGGACCGATGGCGGATGGACCCCAGGTGTTGATTGCGCCGTCCAGCGACGCAGATCCCGCCGGGGGAGGCTCCGAGAGGCCGGGTCAGTCACGGGCGCCGCGCCGTTCACGACCCGGGCCGGGTTAGCGCCGCTGAACCGCGCAATGGCCGGCTCGGTGCGCGCGCTCGCGTTTTCTTGACAGCCGGGGATCGGCGAAATCTATACTCCGCTCCTTGCTGCAATGCGACAAGGTTACGAGTGCCCAGCGTTTCCGAGGCTGACGTCCGACTCGACCGCGTCACGAAACGGTTCGGTGATTTCACCGCCGTCGACGACCTGTCGCTGGCCATCGAGCCCGGCCAGTTCTTCGCCCTGCTCGGACCATCCGGCTGCGGCAAAACGACGACGCTCCGGATGATCGGCGGCTTCGAGGAGGTGACGGCCGGCACGATCTACCTGGGCGGGACGGATGTGACCGACAGGCCGCCATTCAAGCGCAACGTCAACACGGTCTTCCAGAACTACGCTCTCTTTCCTCACCTCGACGTGTACGAGAACATCGCCTTCGGCCTGCGCAGGCGCCACGTTCCCGAGGGCGAGGTGCGCGGGCAGGTGCAGTTCATGCTGAACCTGGTCGACCTGCCGGGGTACGAGAAGCGCCGCCCCAACCAGCTCTCCGGTGGGCAGCAGCAGCGGGTGGCGCTCGCCCGGGCGCTGATCAACAACCCGCAGGTGCTCCTCCTCGACGAGCCGCTCGGCGCGCTCGACCTGAAGCTCCGCAAGCAGATGCAGCTCGAGCTGAAGCGGATCCAGACAGAGATCAGCATCACCTTCGTCTTCGTCACCCACGACCAGGAAGAGGCGATGACGATGGCCGATCAGATCGCCGTCATGCGCCACGGCAGGATCGAGCAGCTGGGCGCGCCGGAGGAGCTGTACGAACGACCGAGCACGGACTTCGTTGCCGGGTTTCTTGGCGTGAGCAATCTGCTCGATGCCGAGGTCGCCGGGGCCGACGGACGCTTCGCCGCGCTGCGGATGGCGGACGGCACCGTCCTTCGCGCGCCCTCGTCCGCGCTCAACGGCGACACGAAGGTGCGCCTCGGAGTGCGACCGGAGAAGTTGCGCGTCCTCGCGCTCGATGACGACACTGGCGCCGCCGTGGGAGACGACAACGCCATCGAGGGGACCGTGCTGGACGCCTCGTACATCGGCGTGAGCACCCAGTACACCGTGAAAACCGCCGACGGCCACAGGATGACCGTCTACGCACAGAACCTGGAGACGAGCGGCGCGAGCGAGGTCCTGGCCAGCGGTCAGCGTGTTCGGCTCACCTGGAAGCCGCAGCACACGTTCGTGATTGGTCCGGCTGCCGGACCGGCAGACCCGGAAGATTTCGAAATGGAGGGAGTCGCGATTCATGGCTGAAGAGACGAAGATGGAGCGAGCAATCGCGCGGGCGTTCCGTCCGCGGCGGCGCATGTCGCGTCGCATGTTCCTGCGCCAGAGCGGACGAGGCGCGGTCATCGCCGGATCGGCTCTGACGCTGCCGGCCATCCTCGCCGCGTGCGGGATCGGGCCCGCGGGATCGGGGTCGGCAGGCGCGTCGGCCGGAAGCGCGGCGGCCCTGCCGTCCGCGCCGGCGGGAACGCTGGACTTTGCGAACTGGCCCGCCTACATCGACATCGATGAGGAGACCGGTGACTACCCGACGCTTGCGGCCTTCGAGGAGGCCGAGGGGATCGATGTCACCTACACCGAGGCCATCAACGATAACGAGGAGTTCTTCGGTCTCGTTCAGCCGGACCTCGCCGCGGGCAATCCGCCGCAGTACGACCTCATCGTCATGACCGACTGGATGATCGAGAAGATGATCCGGCTCGGGTATCTCTCGGAGCTCGATCACTCGCGTCTCCCGAACTTCGATGCGAACGCGCTCGACCTCTACAAGGACCCGTGGTGGGACTCGGGCAACGCACACAGCGTGGCGTGGCAGTCCGGGATCACGGGCATCGGCTACAACCCAACCCTGACCGGGCGTGAGATCACGACCTTCGATGACCTGCTGGATCCTGAGTTCGCCGGGAGTGTGGGCATGTTCAGCGAAATGCGGGACACGATGTCACTCACGCTGCTCAGCCTGGGCATCGATCCCGAAGAGGCCACGGTCGAGCAGGCGGCGCAGGCCAGGGATAAGCTCCTCACCCCGGCGCAGGCCGGCCAGTTCCGGAACTTCTACGGCAACGAGTATTACGACGAGCTGGCCAACGGCAACCTGGCGCTCACCATCGCCTGGTCCGGCGACGTCAGCCAGATGAAGCTCTACGACAACGCGGACGTCGAGTTCGTCATTCCGGAGAGCGGCGGGATGCTGTGGGTCGACAACATGGCAGTCCCGAATGGTGCCCCGCATCCGCTGGATGCGCACCTGATGATGAACTTCTGGTACGACCTCGAAAGTGCCGTGCCCCTGACCGAGTATGTCGGGTACTTCAGCCCGGTGAGCGGCGTGGCCGATCGCGTCCTGGAAGACAAGGAAGCGGCCGAGGCCGAAGGCGACACCGAGTGGGCGGCCGCACTGGAAGTGATTGCCGAGACCGCCACCCCTTCGGAGGAGGCGCTTGCCAACGTCCACAACTATCGGCGGCTGACGGAGGAAGAGGAGGCGGAATGGAACGACCTCTTCAACGAGGTCGTCGCCGGCTAGGGCCATGCCGCGACGCTGGCGCTGGCTGATCCCCTACCTCTTCCTGATTCCGGGCGGGCTCTGGCTGCTCGCCTTCTTCGTGGTGCCGATGCTGGTCATGGCATCGGTCAGCCTGCAGGAGGGCTCGCTCGGGACGGGGTATGCGCTGACCTGGAACTTCGGGGTCTATCCCGAGATGATCCAGCAATGGGCGCCGCAGTTCGCGCGCTCCCTCTGGTACGCGCTGGTGGTAACGGTGGTGACGCTGGCGATCGGATATCCGATGGCGTACACGATCGCGTTCCGAGGAGGTCGCTTCAAGAGCATCCTGCTGCTGCTCGTCATCCTTCCGTTCTTCACCGCCTACATCATTCGGACCTTGTCCTGGAAGCTGATCCTGGCGGACAACGGCTTCCTGTTCGGCACCCTGAAGGACGGGGGGATCCTCGACGAGGGGTTCCGGATCATCGCCACGCCGCTCGCCGTGATCAGCGGCCTGACCTACAACTTCCTGCCCTTCATGGTGCTGCCGCTGTACGTCGCGCTCGAGAAGATCGACCCCAAGCTCGTCGAGGCAGCCACGGACCTGTACGCCAGCCGCGTCCAGGCCTTCCTGCGGGTGACGCTGCCGCTCAGCATGCCGGGCGTCTTCGCCGGGTCGCTGCTCACGTTCATCCCCTCAATCGGCGACTTCATCAACTCGGAGATCCTCGGTAGCCGGGCCACGACGATGATCGGCCAGATCATCCAGCGCCTCTTCCTGAACAACAACGCCTACCCCGAGGCGTCGGCCCTCGGATTCATGCTCATGGCGGCGGTCCTGGGGCTCGTGTTCGTCTACGCGCGCGTTGTCGGCGCCGACCAGCTGACCCGCTGATGGTAGCGCCGGCGCTCTCACTGGCGACCCCATTGCCGGACCGGCGCCCGACCGTGGGGACTCGGGCCTCGCGCCTGGTGCTCCCCGTCTTCACCGGGTTCGCGGTGCTCTTCCTCTTCCTGCCGATCGCGGTGATGATCGGATTCAGCTTCAACGACCCCGCGGGGCGACAGAACATCACCTGGCAGGGGTTCACACTGGAGAATTACCTCACCGTCTGGGGCCGCCCCGACATCACCGGACCGATGGTCACGAGCCTGACCGTCGCGGCGGCGGCGACGCTCGTGTCGACGATCCTCGGCACGCTCATCGGGATGGCGCTCACGCGGTACGACTTTCGTGGGCGGGATGGGCTCAATCTGCTCATCTTCATCCCGTTGGCGACGCCGGAGATCATCCTGGGCGCGTCGTTGCTCAGCATGTTCGTGAGCCTCGATGTCCAGCGCGACATCGTGACGATCGTCATCGCCCACGTCATGTTCAACATCAGCTACGTGGTCGTTACCGTGCGGGCGCGGATCGCCGGCTTCAACCGCTCGCTCGAGGAGGCCGCCATGGACCTTGGCGCCAACGAGTGGACGACGTTCCGGAAGGTGACCTTCCCGCTCATATTCCCCGGCATCCTGGCGGCGGCGCTCCTGGCCTTCGCCCTCTCGATCGATGACTACGTCATCACCTCGTTCGTCGCCGGGCGCGACATCACCTTCCCGCTCTGGGTCTTCGGCGTCAGCCGCCTCGGAGTGCCACCCGAGGTCAACGTGCTCGGCACCCTGATCTTCGTCGTGGCGCTCGCATTCATCGCCGTCCAGGTCTGGTCGCAACGTCGCGGGATCTCGGTCACGCCGGGCAGCGCGCGATGACCTACCTGATCGGCGAGGCGGCCCGACGGGTTGGAGTCTCCGCATCCGCTCTGCGGCTCTGGGAGCGTCAAGGGCTGGTCCAGCCGGTACGTCGAGGAAGGTACCGGCTCTACAGCGAGGCGGACGTCGAGCACCTGCGCAGCATCCGCAGGCTGCGGCAGGTGGATCGGCTCAACGCGCCCGGGATCCGCCGCGTCCTGCGTGACACCGTCGTCGCCGGCCCGCATGCCAAGTCCCGCCTGGACGGGCGGCCGTTGCGGCGGCTGCGCCAGAGGCAGGGCCTGAGCCTGCGGGACGCCGGCAGGCGGAGCGGCCTGTCGGTGAGCTTCCTCTCCGCCCTCGAGCGTGGGGTCGGCGGGGCCAGCGTCGCGACGCTGCAACGGGTGACGGCGGCCTATGGCACGACGATGCTCGAGCTCTTCGGACCACTCGATGCGGGCGACCGGCTCGTCCGGGTCGGAGACCGCCCGGTGCTGGGTCTGGGCGACTCGATCCGCATCGAGCAGCTTGCCCGCGGCGCGCGGCAGCTCGAGCCGCAGCTCTTCGTCCTCTCCGACGGCGCCACCAGCGATGGCGCCTACGCGCACGCCGGGGAGGAGTTCATCTACCTGCTCTCCGGCGCACTGACCGTCTGGGTCGGCGACGACGAGACCTACCAGCTCACGCGTGCAGGAGACGCGCTCAGCTTCCCATCCACCATGCCGCATCGCTGGCGCAACGACGCCCGCGGGGAGACTCAGCTGCTATGGATCAACACGCCACCGACCTTCTGACCGACTGGGACGCCATGCGCGGCGGGATCCCGCCGCTCTGGGCGCGCTACACCGACCTGGTCGTGGAGCGTGCCTCCGGCTCCTGGCTCGAGATGACCGATGGATCCCGCTACCTGGACTACACCTCTGGTATCGGCGTCACCAACACCGGCCATGCACATCCGAGGGTTGTGGCCGCCATCGGCGCGCAGGCGGCGCGCGGCATCCACCTCCAGCAGAACATCGTCTACCACCAGCCCGGCCTCGAGCTGCATCGCCGGCTTCCCCAGCGCTTCCCCAACCCGCGAGCGGGCACCGAATACGGGCTCTTCCTCTCGAACTCCGGCGCCGAGGCGGTCGAGGCGGCCATGAAGCTCGCGAAGGTGGCGACGCGTCGCTCGGCCTTCATCGCGTTCCGTGGCGGCTTCCACGGCCGCACCCACGGCGCCATGGCGCTGACCAGCTCGAGCGTCAAGTATCGCGCCCATTTCGAGCCGCTCGTCACCGGGGTTCACTTCGCGCCGTACCCGTATCCGCTTCGGATGGGCGGTGAGGCGGCCGCGCTGAACGCCACCATGACGGCCATCGAGGAGCTGTTCGCCGGCGTGGTGGCGCCTGACGATGTGGCGGCCTTCGTGGTCGAGCCGATCCTGGGCGAGGGCGGCTACGTCGTTCCACCCGGTGGCTTCCTGCCGGCACTGCGCGAGGTTGCCGACCGCCACGGGATCCTCCTCGCCGTGGACGAGATCCAGACCGGCTACGCACGCACCGGCCGCTTCTTCGCCACCGAATGGACCGATGCCAGCCCCGACATCGTGATGGCGGCCAAGGGCATCGCGTCCGGGCTGCCACTGTCCGGGATCCTGGCTGCGCGCGCGCTGCTCGACCAGCTGGCGCCCGGATCCCACGGCGGCACCTATGGCGGCAACGCGGTGGCCTGCGCAGCGGCGCTGGCGACGCTCGACGTGATCGACGACGAGGGGTTGGCCGAGCGCGCGCGGCGGCTCGGCGACAGTATGCTGGCCGCGCTGCGCGAGGCGGCTGCCGGGCATCCCCGCGTGGCCGAGGTCCGCGGTCGAGGGCTCATGCTGGCCCTCGAGTTCGCCGAGCCTGATTCACTGGCCCCGCGTGCCGACCTCGCGAAGGGCCTGCTGACCGAGACGATGGCAAGGAACGTGCTGCTCCTCAGCTGCGGCACCTACGGCCAGATGGTGCGTATCATTCCACCGCTGGTCACGACCGATGAGGAGGTCGGGCTGGCGCTGACGGCGATCACGGAGTCGCTGGCGGCGATCCGGGCCTGAAGGAAGGAGAGCAGCGTGGCGCAATCCGTCTGGGTCGTCGACGACGAGGCGCTCATCCGCACGGCGGTGCTGGCCGTCCTGGGGGAGGTGGGCTACGAGGCGCGCGGCTTCGGCAACGCCGAAGAGCTGTACGTCGCGCTCGTCGAGGGCGAGCGACCGCCCGACCTGCTCGTGCTCGACCAGCGCCTGCCCGACGAGTTCGGGTCCACCATCGTCCATTCGCTTCGCGAGCGCCCGCAATACCGAGAAATCCCGATGCTCTTCCTGACCGCCATCGACGACGAGGAGGCGGACCGGCTCTCGGTCCTCGCGCCCGTCATCCGCAAGCCGTTCGACTTCGCGGATCTCATCTCGGCCGTCGAGACCCAGCTCGCGACCGCACCTTCTTCATAGCCCGGCCCGGCTGAGGTCCGCCGGGATCAGCGAAGGCGGCGAGGATCGAGATCGGCACGGGCACCAGCGGCGGGCGGGGCGTGATCTGCGCCAGTGGATCGTCCGGGTCCAGCTCGAGCCGAGCGGCCAGCCACGGGATGCATCGGCGACCCTGGCACGGCCCGAAGCCGATGCGGGTCGCTCGCTTCACGGCATCCACGGTCGCCCAGCCGGCACCGATGGCGCGGTACGCCGTGTCCACGCTGATCCCGCGGCAGGCGCACGCCTGGCGTTCGAGCTCGCCTTCGGCCGCGACCACCCCTGCACCCGCCAGGAGGGCCTCGAGCCGGCCATCCGACCGTTCGATCTCGATCCGTGACGCGCGCAGCTCCCAGGGCGTGACGCCGCGCTCGAGGATCGACGCGGCACGGACCACGACCGCGTCGCCATCGGTCCAGGCGTCGAAGACGGTCGCGCCCTCGTGAGCTGGCAAGTCGCCGTCGACGACGCGGAGGACCGTG
>Ga0136613_10000070_pt1 | contig 35794 bp, 32 predicted proteins | sample AntDrymUQ2722106_2_FD_106649 | JGI IMG/M metagenome (GOLD analysis project Ga0136613, IMG submission 106649) | Polar desert sand microbial communities from Dry Valleys, Antarctica - metaG UQ272 (21.06) | ecosystem: Environmental > Terrestrial > Soil > Desert | place: Antarctica: Dry Valley... | reverse complement strand
CCCAGTACCGCAACGAGTCCATCACCAGCCGCAGCACCTGGGGCTCGGAGACGTCGACCGTGTTCCCGCAGCCGGTGACGTCGACGTACCCGCCGCTCCCGGTGTTTCCGTAGTAGGCCCCGTCAAGACCGCGGAAGCCCACCGTAGGCCCGGTGCGGTCTCCCTCGGCGGTGTGGTTGTAGACGACGTCCATGATCACCTCAAGGCCGGCCGCGTGGAGACTCTTGACCATCTGCTTGAACTCCGTGATCTGCTGGCCGCGTGTCCCGGAGGACGAGTAGCCGGCGTGCGGAGCGAAGAAGCCGATCGTGTTGTAGCCCCAGTAGTTGACGAGCCCGCGCTCGCTGAGCGCCGGCTCCGAGAGGAAGTGCTGGGTCGGGAGCAGCTCGAGCGAGCTGACTCCCAGGTCCTTGAGGTAGTCAATGGTTGACGGGTGACCGACCGCAGCGAAGCTCCCTCTCTCATGCTCGGGGATGTCGGGGTTCAGCATCGTCAAGCCCTTGACGTGCGCTTCGTAGATGACCACCTGCCGCCAGGGCGTGTCGGGGCGTCGGTCGTCAGCCCAGTCGAACGTCTCGGTTCCCACGACGACGCTCCTCGGTGTGTACGGCGCCGTGTCGCCAGGACGCGACCGGCCGTCGTCAGTGCAGCTGCCGAGGCTCGGGTGAGGGACGAGCGTGCCGTCGATCGCCTTGGCGTACGGGTCGAGCAGCAGCTTGTCGGCGTTGAAGAGACGACCGGTTTGCGGTTCCCAGCCTCCCTCGAGCCGGAAGCCGTACGGCTGACCTGGCTGTACACCGGGGACGTAACCGTGCCAGACACCGAGGGTGCGCCCAGGTAGAGCCACCCGAGCCTCGTGGTCGTGCTCGTCGAAGAGGCACAGGTAGACGACATCGGCGCCTGGCGCCCAGACGGCGAAGTTGGCTCCCGCACCGTCGTACGTCGCACCGAGGTGCCGAGAGTGGCCGGGCCAGATCAGCGGACCTCCGGATCTGTTGTCGGTCACCGAGTCATCGTGCCGGATCTCCAAGCGGCGGACCGGCCGAGACACGGGCGTGTGGCTCGCGCGTTGCCTGGACTAGTCTCGACAATCCGCGCCGACAAGCGTCGGGACCTGCACGCGCTGAATCGTCGGCGAGCGTGACGACCGAGGAGCGATGGTGGGCGAGTTCGTACGGCTCGAGGTGGCGGACGGGGTTGGGACGATCAGGCTCGACCGACCACCGATGAATGCGCTCAATGTCCAGGTGCAGGAGGAGATCCGCGCTGCCGCAGCAGAGGCGACCACCCGAGACGACGTCCGCGCCGTGGTTGTCTACGGCGGCGAGAAGGTCTTCGCCGCCGGCGCCGACATCAAGGAGATGGCTGACATGTCCTACCAGGACATGGTGAACCGTTCCGGCGCACTGCAGTCGTCCTTCACCACGGTCGCACGCATTCCCAAGCCTGTCGTGGCTGCAGTCACCGGGTTTGCGCTTGGCGGGGGGTGCGAGCTCGCGTTGTGTGCGGACATCAGGATCGCCGCGGACAACGCGAAGCTCGGACAGCCCGAGATCCTGCTGGGGATCATCCCCGGCGCTGGCGGAACGCAACGCCTGTCGCGGCTCATCGGCCCCAGCAAGGCCAAGGACCTGATCTTCACCGGACGGTTCGTGGCCGCTGAGGAGGCGCTCAGGATAGGTCTTGTGGACAAGGTGGTCCCGGCCGCTGAGGTCTACTCGGCGGCCACATCGTGGGCGTCGCGATTCTCCCAGGGGCCGGCGTACGCCTATCGGGGAGCGAAGGAATCGATCGACCGCGGGCTGGAGGTGGATCTCGCGACCGGGCTGGAGCTCGAGCGCCAGCAGTTCGCTGGGCTCTTCGCCACCGAGGATCGCTCGATCGGCATGACGTCGTTCATCGAGAACGGTCCAGGGCAGGCAGCCTTCAAGGGTCGCTGATCCTGGACCGCGCCACCCGTCCCTGAACCGGGGCCTCTTGGAGTTGTCTCAGTGACGGTCGTCCTGGAGGCCCACCCGGTCGATCTTGCGGTGGTAGCGCTGACCCATCTTGCCGCCGGCGAGAGCGGCCAAGAACGTTCCGATCAGCACGGCCGCGAGCGTGATGAGGCCGCCGCCGGACAACGTGTCGCTCGGGATCGGGATCGTCGGGAGGTCCACCCGGTCGAAGATGTTGTACTCCTCACTCGTGATGTAGCCGACACCGACGGCGACCAGGGTGACCACGAGTCCGATGAGCCAGACGCCCATGCCTTGCCGACCTCCGTCGTACCGGGACATCCGCCCTGCGACATACCCGCCGGCGTAGTACGCGACCATCAAGATGACGAGCAGCGCGATGGCGGTGGCGAGGCCGAACGTGCCAGCCTGCTGTTCGGCGTCGGTGCGGTTGACGTTGAGGGACTCGCCGACCGCGGCTGCGATGGCTCCGACGATGCTGGCGATGAGGATCGTCAGCGCGACGGCGACGAGCCAGCCGAAGAAGTCGGCACCGATGTTGAAGCCGCCGAACTCCTCCCGACGCCGCTCCTCCGCCTCTCGGTGTTGAGAGAGGAGCGGAGTGGTCGCGGTGGCGCGTTCGTCGCGGTCGGGTACGCCGTCTCCGTCCCGGTCGGTGTCCGCGCCGTGGCGGTCCTCGTCGCGGTCGGGTACGCCGTCTCCGTCACGATCCGAGGTGGTCGGGATCGGGCGGGTCATGTCGTCGTTGTTGCTGTCCCGCTCCCCGGCTCGGTGTCCTGTGGGGGGAGGCCGTCCAGACTCGGGCTCTGATGACGGAGGGGGGGTCCGTGGGTCTGACATGATTCTCTTCCTGTCGCTTGGCCGGGATGCGGTCAGCCTGAGCCGCCCACCGGCGAGGTCCGCGTCCGGCAATGCACGCGATGAGGGGGACCGTACCCGCTGCGTGGAGAATGACACGTGATGACAGCGCGGCCGCTGTCTGGGTGTGCCGAGTCGGCGTGATGATGAGCTTCCCAGCTCATGTGTGAGGGAGACCACGCGCCGCCGCTCACCGCTGCTTGCTCCTTGCTAGTACCGTCGAGGCGGCCTCGACGAGAGGAACAAGGTCACCGCACACCTGAGCTCGAGCGTCCCGAGGAGGGGCTAGGCAGCCATGAAGATCGTTTGCTGCGTGAAGTACGTGCCGGATGCCACGGCTGACCGGAGGTTCAACTCGGACCACACGGTGGACCGAGCCGGGGTCGACGGCGTCTTGTCGGAGCTCGACGAGTACGCCGTCGAGGAGGCCCTCAAGATCCGCGAGGCCGTCGACGAGTCCGAGATCGTCGTCGTCACCATGGGCCCCGACATCGCCCGGGCGGCGATTCTCAAGTCGCTGCAGATGGGCGCCGACAGCGGAGTTCATGTGGTCGACGAGGCGATCCACGGCTCTGATGCTGTCGGCACGTCACTGGTGCTGGCCAAGGTCATCGAGCAGCAGCAGGCGGACCTGGTGTTGTGCGGCATGGCGTCGACGGACGGCTCGATGAGCGTCTTGCCCGCGATGCTGGCTGAGCGGCTCGGGCTGCCGCAGGTGACCTTCGCCTCCGAGGTTTCCCTCGACGGCTCGACGGTGCGCATCCGGCGTGACGGTGACGCGGCCACCGAGATGATCGAGGCGACCGCACCCTTGCTTCTCAGCGTCACCGACCAGGCGAACGAGCCTCGCTACCCGTCGTTCAAGGGAATCATGGCGGCGAAGAAGAAGCCGGTCGAGACGGTGTCGCTCGCCGACCTCGGTATCGACGCCGCCGATGTCGGTCTCGACGCCGCATGGACCCGGGTCGAGGATGCGCAGTCTCGTCCGCCTCGCTCGGCAGGCACGGTCGTCACCGACGAGGACGGCACCGGAGCCGACAGGCTTGTCGAGTTCCTCGCCGGCCAGAAGTTCATCTGAGAAGGGAACATGGCAGCAGTGACTGAGATCCTGGTCCTCGTCGACCACGCCGAGGGCGCCGTGCGCAAGACCACCGCCGAGCTGTTGACCCTCGCACGTCGCCTCGGCGAGCCCTCCGCCGTCTTTGTCGGCTCCCAGGTCGGCGCGGCGCGCGACGCACTGAAACGGTACGGCGCAGAGAAGATCTACGTCCTCGACGACGTGGCGCTGACCGACTACCTCGTCGCCCCCAAGGCTGAGGCACTGACGCAGCTGGTCGAGCAGACACGCCCGGCCGCGGTCCTCATCCCCTCCAGCGCGGAGGGTAAGGAGATCGCCGGCCGACTCGCGATCAAGGTCAGCTCGGGTCTCATTACCGACGCGGTCGATATCCAAGCAGGTGAGGCCGGTCCCCTCACGACGCAGTCAGTGTTCGCGGGCAGCCACACCGTGAACGCCCGAGTCACCCATGGCACGCCGATCATCACAGTGAAGCCGAACTCGGTCACGCCGGAGGAGGTCGACGGAGGTGCCGCGGAAGAGGCGTTCAGCGTCACCACCAGCGACGCCGCCAAGACTGCGAGGATCGTGGAGCGCAGGCCGCGTGCGGCCACCGGTCGTCCGGAGCTGACCGAAGCCGCGATCGTGGTCTCGGGTGGGCGTGGCACGGCAGGCAACTTCGAGCCGGTCGAGGAGCTCGCCGACGCTCTCGGCGCTGCGGTGGGCGCGTCACGCGCGGCCGTCGACTCGGGCTGGTACCCGCACGCCTACCAGGTGGGCCAGACCGGCAAGACCGTCTCTCCGCAGCTGTACGTGGCCGTCGGCATCTCCGGGGCCATCCAGCATCGTGCCGGCATGCAGACGGCGAAGACGATCGTCGCCGTCAACAAGGATGACGAGGCACCGATCTTCGAGCTCGTCGACTTCGGTGTGGTCGGTGACCTGCACGCCGTGCTGCCGAAGGCCACCCAGGCGGTCAACGCCCGCAAGAGCTGACTCATCAGTCGGTCGAGGCGGCGTACGACCTGCCCGGCCAGTACGCCCACTCCTCGAAGTCCTCGGCGCGTCCGTCCTCAGCGAAGCGGATCACCCACAGGTCGATGTACTCCTGACGGACCGGGTCGCCGTACACGACCTTGACACGGACCACGGCGTCACGACCCTCGAGCGCGACCGGTTCAGCCTCCATGGTGAACACCTCGCCCTCGTCGTCGAGCCAGAGCGCCTTGATCGCGTCCTGGCCGCTCTCGGACTCGTCGTACGGCGAGAGGCGGTATCTCGCCTCCTCCGTGAAGAGTGTCTCGACCGCCTCGAGGTCACCGTCGCGCCAGGCCTGCTCATAGCCGGCCACCCATCGCATGACGTCAGCACGGGTCATGGTGCGAGTCTCGCAGAGCCGCAAGGTCATGCCGGCCTCCCCGGCACCAGGTGAAGGGTCGGGCCGTCCCAGCGCCGCCGCAGCCACCGGTCATGGCTGGCCACCATGAGCGAGCCCGCTGACCGGCCGAGGGCGTCCTAGAGCTCGGTCGCCAGCGTGAGCGAGATGTGGTTCGTCGGCTCGTCGAGCAGCAGCAGGTCGGCCCGTCCTGCGACGAGGATCGCGAGCGCCAACCGTCGCTGCTGGCCGGTGCTCAGCACGCCGACCGGTCGCGCCAGATCCCGCGGATGGAGCAGACCCAGGTCACCAAGGGCTATGTGGCTGCCAGGTGTGGCCGCGAGGTAGACCTCGCGCGGGGTGCGATCCGGTCGGGAGAAGGCGACCTCCTGGGCCAGCATCCCGACCCGCCGCGCAGAGACCTGCACGAGTCCAGACGCCGGCTGGAGTCTGCCTGACACCAGCAAGAGCAGGGTGGACTTTCCCGACCCGTTCGCGCCAGTGACGAGCAGGTGCTCGCCGGCAGCGAGGTCGAGCCGGTCGAGACACACCCGGCCGGGGACCACCACGTCACGAAGGGACACGACCTGGCCCCTCTTGTTCCGACCCTCCGCGGTGAGCGCATGGCGAAACGACAGCCGCCGGGGCGGCTTCCGGACCTGGTCGCGCTCGATGACCGCGATCCGCTGCTCCGCGTCGCGGACGCGGCGGCGGATCGTCGACTGCACGTTGCCGCCCTTGAAGTGGTAGATGGACTTGTCGCCGTCCCTGGGTGGCCGGTTGTGCGCCACCTGACGCGCCGTCGTCCTGACCGCGACACGGAGGTCGTTGAGCTCGTTCTGCTGCTGCGAGAAGGCATGCTCCCAGCGCTGCCGAGCCGCTTCCCTGCGGTCGAGGTAGGCGGTGAACCCGCCGCCGAACTGGTTGCCACCATGACCGTCCATCCCGAAGTGCGTGTCGTCGAGGTCGACGATCACCTCGCACACCCGGTCGAGGAAGACGCGGTCGTGGCTGGCCACGACGACGACGCCTTGAAGTGCCAGGAGGAAGTCCTCGAGGAACGCGATCGCGCTGTCGTCCAGGTGGTTGGTCGGCTCGTCCAGGACCACACACTCCGGCCGCCGGGTGATCACCGCGGCCAACGCCAGCCGCGTCCGCTCACCCCCGGACAGCTGGGCGACAGGCCTGGTGGGGTCGACGCCCTCGAGGCCGAGTCGCTGCGTCGCGAGCAGCGCGCGCCGGTCGGCGTCCCACGCATCGTGTGACTGCGCCCATACCAACGTCTCGGCGTACGCGTCGGCGACCGCGGGGTCGTCGAGTCCGTGGGCGAGCTCTTCGAGCCGGCGTACGGCGCCATGCAGCGGCGCCAGCGCACCGGCGAGTACCGCGCCGACGGTCGCACCGGGCGGGGCCACGAGCTCCTGGGCCAGATACCCGAGGTCGGCTGGGTGTCGCACCGAGCCGGAGTCGGCCTCCTCGACGTCGGCGACGAGCCTGAGCAGAGTGGACTTGCCGACGCCGTTCTCACCGACGACGCCGACTGGCTGGCCGGGGTTGGCTAGCAGGTCGACACCTGCGAGCACGCGGCGGTCACCGTACGAGTGCGCCACGTCGACGGCCTGCAGTGGTTGGAGCTGAGACATCAGCGGCACCTGACGGGATCACGGTGATCCATCGAGGAGTTACTCGCCGGGCGATGCCACGGACGCGAGCAGTGGCTGAGTCAGAGCTTCATGATCGCTCAAGTCTGCGTTGCAGAGAGAGTGCGCGCAACCGAGATGCGGAGCTGTTCCGACTCGCCACCGACGTCGATTCCTTCGGCTACCGATTCTGAGGCTCCGAGGCTGCCGGCGATTCGGTCGTCGCGGACGGTCGCCTCAGCAGCGGACAGGCAGCGTCAGGCGGCGATGTCGAAGATGGGGTGGGTGCCGGTGTGGTCGACGAGGAAGAGTCGGCCATGGGGTGACCGCCAGACGAAGACGCCGTTGGACACCTGTTTGACCTGCCATCTGGTGTGGGTCTTGATCCGGTGGTTGCGCCGCACCATCGGGCCCAGGTTGTCCAGCGCGGTCTGGCCCGGTGGTCCGCCGTGGTCGGGGTCGACGTAGGCGATCGTGTGGTCGGCGTCTTTTCGGCGGCTGAGGCCGGTGGCGTACGGGAACACGTCGAGCGGGCTCCGCAGCTGGACTGCCTCGCGGAGCCGGTCGGGGACCTCGTAGCCGTCGACCGGGCCCTGGTCGGCGAGGTCGATCACCGGCTTGACCGTGACCTGGCAGTGCCCGAGCCACCGCCGCACCTGCTCGACGGTGACCGGACCCTGTCCCTCGAACCTGGCCACCCCGTGCTCGTCACGGGTGAACGACTCCTGGCTGAGGTGGAGGTACAGGGTCACCGGCGGCCGCGCATCCACCCCACACCCCATGGGACCGGGCCGCCACCTCCACCGCGACCGCGGCACTCTCGGGGTCTGCCTCGATGATGGCTGCGTAGATCATGGTCTCCAGCCGCCCCCACGACACCGAGTGCGCCCAGCGGGCGACCCGACGGTCCACCGTCGCAGCCATCTCCACGGTCTGCTGCCGGGTCGCCTGAGCCGTCTTGCGGCCGACCCAGGCCCGCACCTCACCGGCCTGGATCCGGGCCCACAACCGGGGGAGTCGGTGCCGCAGGTCCAACGCGTCCCCCACCAACACCGCCGCCGCACCCGGCGACATGCCCAGCACGGCACCCAACTCGGCCGGGGCGAACTCGGCCACCCCCGGTGTCCCGGCACCACCGAGGGACACCAGCTGCTCCGTCCCCGGCAACGACACACCCGTGTCGGTGTGCTCGAGAGCACCGTGCAGGTCGGCCCACCGGGCCGCGTCACACAGGATCCGCACCTCCGCCCGCTCCGCGACCGCCCGCGCCGCCACCACATCCGACAGTGTCGCATCGGCGTCGAGAACAGCAGGGTCGGTATCGAACATGAACCCAACCTACCGACACCCACCGACAGTCCGCGGCCCCGATTCCCCTTGTCCACAACAGAATCAGAAATCTTCTTCTGGCTTCGGCGGGCCGATCAGACTGAGATGAGGCGCACCACTAGCCTCGTCAGGTGACTGACGCCCACGACGTGCTGGCCCTCAACGGGTCAAGGGCGTCGTACTCAGCAGATCTCGATCCCGATGAGCTCGCCTTCCAGCGGCGATACGGGCCGTGGGACTCGTGGACGCCGGAGGAGGCCAAGCCCGTGTTCGACCCCACCGGCCTGACGTGGTGGATCGCGGGCGGCTGGTCGATCGAGGCGTTCACCGGTGTGCCGCGCCAGCACGAGGACATCGACGTGTCGATGTGGCGGCGTGACGTTCCGGCTCTGGTAAAGGCGCTCTCCGGGCGCTACGACGTCTGGGCGGCCGGCGGAGGCCTGACTCCATTGTTTGACGACAAGCTGGAGATGCCTGACACGGCTGACCAGGTGTGGATACGTCGGCACGCCCTGGCTCCGTGGCGCGCTGACTGCGTCGTCAACCGCCACCGCGACGGGCGCTGGGTATCGCGGCGGGACCCGGACCTGGAAGTCTCGCTGGAGGAGGTCACCTGGGAGCGTGACGGCATTCGTTACCTCAACCCCGAGATCACCTTGTCCTTCAAAGCAAAGCTGCACCGGCCGAAGGACGACCAAGATCTCGCGGCCGCATTGCCACTGCTCGACGAAGACGCGCGTGCCTACCTGGCCGACTTCCTCGCCCGCAAGGAACCTGACCACCCGTGGCGGTCGCAGGTCTGACCAATCCTGGGCGGCCCTATCCTGGTAGGCGCCATGAACGTGTCAGCTCCACCGCCGGTCGCCTACTTCGACCACGCCGCCACCACCTTGATCTACCCCGAGGTGGTCGACGCGATGGTGGCGCAGCTGAGCCGCCTCGGGAATGCTTCCTCCTTGCACGGGTCCGGTCGGGCTGCCCGGCGGGTCACCGAGGAGTCGCGCGAGACGGTCGCGGCGGTCCTGAACGCGCGACCGTCCGAGGTGGTCTTCACCTCCGGAGGCACGGAGTCCGACAACTTGGCTGTCAAGGGTTTCTACTGGGCGCGCCGCAGTGCCGATCCTCGGCGTACCCGCATCCTCTCCACCGCGATCGAGCACCATGCGGTCCTCGACCCGCTCGATTGGCTCGCCAGCGACAGCGGAGCTGAGGTCGAGCTCCTCCCGGTCGACAGCAACGGTCGCCTCGACATCGACGCGCTCCGAACCGCGGTCGACCGCGACCCCGACAGTGTCGCGCTGATCACGGTGATGTGGGCGAACAACGAGGTTGGTACGTTGCAGCCGGTCGACGAGGTGGTCAGCGTGGCGGCTCGACACGGCATCCCGGTCCACACCGATGCCGTGCAGGCCATGGGGCAGGTGCCGCTGGACTTCGCAGCGTCAGGTGTGGACGCGTTGACCGTCACCGGCCACAAGATCGGCGGACCGTTCGGTGTCGGCGCACTCTTGCTGCGACGGGAGGTCGAGCTGGTGGCTCTGCTGCACGGAGGCGGGCAGGAGCGCGACGTCCGCTCGGGCACCATTGATGCCCCTGCCATCGTGGGGTTCGCGTGCGCTGCGGAGGTCGCCGTCAAGGGTCAGCCGCAGCGCGCTCCGGCCCTCGCCGCACTGCGTGATGAGCTGGTCGACGGCATCCTGGACGTCATACCCGATGCCCAGCTCAACGGCGCGCCAGGAGCCGGCCGGCTACCCGGCAACGCGCACCTGTCGTTCCCTGGGTGCGAGGGCGACTCGCTGCTCATGCTCCTCGACGCCCAGGGCATCGAGTGCTCGACGGGCTCGGCCTGCTCCGCGGGAGTCCCGCAGGCCTCGCACGTGCTGCTGGCCATGGGCAAGGGCGAGTCGTTGGCGCGCGGCTCGTTGCGATTCTCGCTCGGTCACACGACGACCCGTGCCGACGTCGTCCGCGTTGTCGCGGCGATCGGGCCGGCGGTGCAGCGGGCGCGCGCAGCAGGCGCGACGAGCGCACAGGGCAACCGCGCGTGAAGGTGCTCGCCGCCATGTCGGGCGGGGTCGACTCCGCGGTCGCTGCCGCTCGCGCTCATCAGGCAGGTCATGACGTGACCGGCATCCATCTCGCACTGTCCCGCAACCCGAAGTCGTACCGAAGCGGCGCCCGTGGATGTTGCACGATCGAGGACTCCAACGACGCTCGCCGGGCTGCTGACATGATCGGGATCCCCTTCTACGTCTGGGATCTGAGCGAACGCTTCCATCAGGATGTGGTCGAGGACTTCATGAGCGAGTACTCCGAGGGGCGGACACCTAACCCGTGTGTGCGGTGCAACGAGAAGATCAAGTTCGCAGCAGTTCTCGACCGCGCGGTCGCGCTTGGTTTCGATGCCGTCGTCACCGGCCACTACGCCCAGCTCGAGACCGGCACTGACGGCATGGTCGAGATGCACCGCGCAGTCGACCACGGCAAGGACCAGTCCTACGTCCTCGGCGTCCTCACCCAGGACCAGCTGGCCCGCTCGATGTTCCCGCTGGGGGACTCCACCAAGGACGTGGTCCGTGCGGAGGCAGCGGGACGGGGCCTGTTCGTGGCGCAGAAGCCCGACAGCCACGACATCTGCTTCATCGCAGACGGCGACACCGCCGGGTGGTTGAGAGACAGGCTCGGCGCAGGCTCTGGCGCGATCGTCGATACATCCGGAGAGGTTCTCGGGAGGCACGAGGGGACCTTCGGTTTCACGATCGGGCAGCGTCGAGGGCTGCGGATCGGTAAGCCGGCGTCCGACGGCAAGCCCCGTTACGTGCTTGACATCGAGCCGGTCTCCGGACGCGTGACCGTGGGCTCGCGCGAGGACCTGGCGGTCGACGAGCTCGTCGGGATCAGGCCCCGGTGGTGCGGTACGACGCCGGCAACGGAGCTGGACTGCACCGTCCAGCTCCGTGCCCACGGCGACGGTCACCGCGCTGTCGCCCGGGTGATCGGTGACGAGGTGCGGATCGAGCTGATCGACCCCGCCAGTGGCGTCGCTCCCGGCCAGGCGGCGGTCATCTACGCGGGCACGCGCGTCGTCGGGAGTGCCACCATCGCCACCACCCGCCGGCGTACGCCGGTCTGAGCCGCCCGAACGGGGCGGTCGCCCGCACCCCGGCAACGACGGCGTCGCGGCGCGTCCCCTTGTCGGTGGTCCGTCCGATGCGGCAGCCTGGGGCGCCAGCACCAGCGCCCGGGCTCCGGCCGGGACACCGGACGAGAGAAGGCATCGTGGAAGCAATCGAACCCGCCTACAGCACCACCGTCTTGCTGCTGATCGCCGCGGCCGCCGTCGCCGTCCTGCTCTTCTTGATCATGAAGGTGCATCTGCACGCGTTCGTGGCACTTGTGTTGGTGAGCGTGATGACCGCGCTCGCCGCGGGCATCCCGGTCGGCGACGTCCCTGACGCCTTGCTGTTCGGCTTCGCCGACACGATCGGCTCGGTCGCCCTGCTCGTCGGGTTCGGGGTGATGATCGGTCGGCTGCTCGAGGTCACCGGCGGAGCGCAGGTTCTGGCCGACACCCTCATCAACAGGTTCGGTGAGAAGCGCGCCCCGTTAGCCCTTGGCGTCGCCGCCTTGCTGTTCGGCTTCCCGATCTTCTTCGACGCCGGCCTCGTTGTCTTCCTGCCGATCATCTTGACGGTTGCGCGCCGGTTCGGTGGCTCACTGCTCTTCTATGCACTGCCTGCGGCCGGTGCGTTCGCCGCGATGCACGCGATCGTGCCTCCGCACCCGGGGCCGGTGGCGGCGGCGGAGGTGCTGGGGGCCGACATCGGGCTCACGCTGCTCGTGGGAGTCCCTGTCGCCGTCGTGTCATGGTATGTCGGCGTGCTGCTGGTGTCCCGAGTGCTCGGGGCCCGCGTCGACGTGTCGGTGCCGGACGCCCTGTTCGGAGAGATGAACGACGGGCACGACAGTGATGACGAGCAAGACGATCGGCATGGCAGCGGCAGCAGGCGGACGACGAAGACGCGCGCGGTGCCCGCGTTCAGCACGGTCCTCGGCATCCTGCTGCTGCCCCTCGTGCTGATCTCGTTCAACACCGTCTTGGCGACCCTGATCAGTGCAGGGACATTGGAAGAAGGACAGGGTTGGGTCGACTTCCTGATGCTGCTCGGCGAGACCACGGTGGCGCTGCTGATCACCGTCATCGTCGCCATCGTCGTCCTCGGGACGCGAGACCGGTCCATGGCCGACGTCAGCTCCATCCTCGACAAGGCGCTGGGGCCGATCTGCTCGATCATCTTGATCACGGGCGCCGGGGGCATGTTCGGCGGCGTCCTCGAGCTGAGTGGAATCGGCCAGGCGCTGAGCAGCTCGTTGTCCGGTCTCGGCATCTCGCTGATCCTGCAGGCGTTTGTGATCGCGACTCTGCTCCGGGTCGCGCAAGGGTCGGCCACGGTTGCGTTGACCACCGCGTCCGGGCTGATTGCAAACGCGGCGCAGTCGGCGGACCTGAGTAGCTTCCAGCTCACATTGCTGGTCGTGGCGATCGCTGCCGGCGCCACCGTGCTCTCACACGTCAACGACTCCGGATTCTGGCTGGTGAGCCGGTTCTTCGGCATGGATGAGAAGACGACGCTGAAGACGTGGACGGTGATGGAGACGACCCTCGGCCTCTCGGCATTCGCGATCAGCCTTGCCCTGTGGGCCGTGGTGTGACGTGAACACGACCCGCCACCTTGTCGTGATGGGGGTCGCCGGGGTCGGCAAGTCAACGATCGCCAAAGCGCTCGCGGCAGAGCTGCACCTCGAGGAGGCGGAGGGCGACGACTTCCACCCCCGCTCCAACGTGGAGAAGATGTCCTCCGGGCAGGCGCTGACCGATGAGGATCGCTGGCCGTGGCTGGAGAGGCTCGCGGACTGGACGCGCGAACGGCGTACCGCGGGCGTGTCCACGGTTGTCACCTGCTCGGCGCTGCGCAAGGTCTACCGCGACGTCTTGCGGGGCGCCGATCCCGACACGTTCTTCGTCTTCCTGCACGGCGACGAAGCGTTGCTGCAGGAGCGGATGGAGGCACGCGAGCACTTCATGCCGGGGGCGTTGCTGCGGTCGCAGTTCGAGACTCTGGAGCCGTTGGCGTCCGACGAGTCGGGGGTCGCCCTCGATGTGGCCCAGGACGTCGAGCGGGTCGTCGAGCAGGCGTTGGACGGGCTGAGGTCTGCGAGGGGCTAGCGCCCCTGGAGCATCCTCCCGATATCGGGTACTGGTGCCTCGTGGTGTCCGCCACGCTGCGCAACTACCAGGGAGTCAACGTGTTCTTCTTCTTCAGCAACCGGCTAGGCTGCCTCGGCTCGCTGCTGCTGTCTGTCGCCGTCACTGTGGTGCTGATCGTGATCTTCACAGGTTGACTGCGAAGGCCACCGGGAATCCCGGCTAGGGTCCGGGAGTGACGAATCGCGCGACAGGAATCGGGTCGATGCCCGGAGCGGACTCCACGGAGAGCCTCCAGATCGTGCTCGGTGAGGTCGGCGAGCTGCCCTACGTCCCCGAGCTCCCTGCCCGCGGCGCGACCGCGTCGATGGTCGGTCGCACGCTCGCCATGGTCACCGGGCTGGGGTTCGACCTCCAGCCTGCCGGCTGGCGCCTCACGGATGCCTCCGGTCTCGACCATCGCCGTGCCGGATCCCTCCTCGCGCAGGACCTCGACGTCGTCGAGGAGCTGACACCAAGGCAGCGCGGCGCGTTCAAGGTGCAGGTGGTGGGGCCGTGGACGCTGGCCGCGACCGTGGAACGGCCCCGCGGCGACAAGCTGTTGGCCGATCACGGGGCGCGGCGCGATCTCGGCCAGGCGCTCGCCCAGGCGGTGACGGCCCATGTGGACGACGTCAGACGGCGTACCGATTGCAGCCAGGTTATGGTCCAGATCGACGAGCCGGCGCTGCCTGCGGTGCTGGCGGGGTCGATCGCCACAGCGAGCGGCTTCAGTCGTCACCGGTCTGTCGGCGCTGCGGAGGCGGCAGCTGCGCTCGGCTGGGTCATCGACGCGGTCACCGCGGCGGCCGCGGTGCCGGTGCTCCACTGTTGCGCTCCGAGCATCCCCTGGGCGGTGTTGCGAGAGACCGAGCTCCGTGCCGTGTCCTTCGACCTGGCGGCGGTGCAGTCCGCGGAGTACGACGTCATGGCCGGCTGGGTCGACGCGGGTCGCGAGCTGTGGCCGGGCGTCGTACCGTCCCTCGAGCCCGACCGGCCGCCGAGCGGTGCTGAGCTGACCCGACGGCTGCTCTCGTGGTGGTCCGACCTGGGCCACAGTGCCGTCGAGCAGCTGCCTGCGACGACGGTGACGCCTGCCTGTGGGCTCGCCGCAGCGTCACCGCGGTGGGCACGTACGGCGCTCGAGCTGGCCGCGCAGGTGGCCCGGAACATGTCGGCGGAGCAGGGCAGGATGACGTCATGACCGAGTCCCAGACATCGAGTGAGATCGCGGTGCAGGCCGCTCCCAAGGATGCGAAGGCGCGGCACGCCGAGCTGGCCGACGTGGTCGAGGGGCATCGGCTGCGCTACCACACGCTTGACGCCCCGACGATCAGCGACGGCGAGTACGACGATCTGATCCGGCAGTTGCACGAGCTCGAGGACGACTACCCCGAGCTGCGCACACCCGACTCCCCGACCCAGAAGGTGGGCGGTGACGTCTCCACCCTCTTCACGCCCGTCGAGCACGCCGAGCGGATGATGAGCCTCGACAACGCCTTCTCCGCCGACGACCTCGGGGCCTGGGCAACCCGGCTCGAGCGAGAGGGCGCAACCGATGCCGAGTTCCTGCTGGAGCTCAAGGTCGACGGGGTGGCGGTCAACCTGACCTACGAGCGTGGACGACTGGTGTGCGGCGCCACCCGGGGCGACGGCCGGATCGGGGAGGACGTCACGCCGAACGTCCGGACGATCGAGGGCATCCCCGGGCGGCTTACCGGCACCGACGACTACCCCGTCCCGGCGCTGGTCGAGGTCCGCGGTGAGGTGTACTTCCCCGTCGAGGCCTTCGCCCAGCTCAACGCGTCCCTCGTAGCGGCGGGCAAGGCGCCGTACTCGAACCCACGCAACTCCGCCGCCGGCTCCCTGCGGCAGAAGCAGCCCAAGGTCACGGCGACCCGGCCGCTGCGGATGGTCTGCCACGGGCTCGGCAGGCGTGAGGGCTTCGAGCCCGGTCGGCAGTCGGAGTCGTATGCCGCGCTCAAGGCATGGGGGCTCCCCACGAGCGACCGAGCGAGGGTCGTCAAGGACATGGCGGGCGTGCTGGAGTTCGCCGAACACTACGGCGACCACCGCCACGACGTCGAGCACGAGATCGACGGAGTCGTCGTCAAGGTCGACCAGGTCGCGTTGCAGCGCCGGCTCGGGTCCACGTCTCGCGCTCCACGGTGGGCCATCGCGTTCAAGTACCCGCCCGAGGAGGTGACGACGAAGCTCCTCGACATCACGGTCAACGTCGGTCGCACCGGCCGGGTGACGCCGTACGGGCGGATGGAGCCGGTGCGGGTCGCGGGCTCGACCGTCGAGTTCGCCACGTTGCACAACGCGTCGGAGGTCGAGCGCAAGGCTGTGCTCATCGGCGACACCGTCGTGCTGCGCAAGGCGGGCGACGTGATCCCCGAGATCGTCGGCCCGGTGGTCGACCTGCGCACCGGTGACGAGCGGGAGTTCCAGATGCCGACCCGGTGCCCCGACTGCGACACGTTGCTCGCACCCACCAAGGAGGGTGATGCCGACATCCGCTGCCCCAACACGCGGTCGTGCCCGGCTCAGCTGCGAGAGCGCGTCTTCCACGTGGCCGGGCGCGGGGCATTCGACATCGAGGTGTTGGGCTACGAGGCTGCCGTTGCCCTGCTCGACGCCGATGCGATCCATGACGAGGGCGACCTGTTCGGCCTCGACGAGGCGACGCTGCTCACGGTTCCGCTGTTCACCAAGCAGGACGGCGCGTTGTCGGCCAACGGCCGGCGGCTCCTCGACAACCTCGACAAGGCCAAGGAGCAGCCGCTGTGGCGGGTCCTGGTCGCGCTGTCCATCCGACATGTCGGGCCGACGGCGGCACGTGCACTCGCTGAGTCGTTCGGGTCGATGGAGGTGATCGAGCGGGCCACGGTCGAGGAGCTGGCGGCCGTCGATGGTGTGGGCAGGACGATCGCCGAGTCGGTCGTCGAGTGGTTCGGGGTGGACTGGCACCGAGACGTGGTGGACACCTGGCGCCGGGCCGGCGTACGCATGGTCGACGAGCGTGACGCGTCGATCCCACGCACCCTGGAAGGGATGTCGATCGTCGTGACAGGTTCGCTTGACGGGTGGTCGCGTGACCAGGCGAAGGAGGACATCGTCGCGCGCGGTGGCAAGGCCAGCGGCTCGGTGTCCAAGAGCACCGCGTTCGTCGTCCTCGGCGAGGCGCCAGGATCCAAGTACGACAAAGCCGTCTCGCTTGAGGTGCCGATCCTCGACGAGGACGGGTTCGCGGTCCTGCTGGGCGACGGGCCCGACGCCGCCCGCGAGGTCGCCCAGGTGGGCGAGGCATGAGCGAGCCGTCCCCCGACAGATCGCCCTACCAGGGCTCGAACAGCGACCCTCCAGACGGGATCGACCCCGCCGGGGTGCCCTCCGAGGATGCTGGACGCAACGCGTTCATCCTCACCGTGGCAGTGACGGTCGCGCTGCTGGCGCTCATCTTCACCCTCGGCTGGATCGTCTACCACCAGATCGCCTAGTCGAGCGCGGAGTCAGAAGTCGTTGCCGTCCCGGGCCCGTTCGATGACGAGCGTGTCGAGGTACCCCGGGAGATAGCTCGGGGGTTCCCCTTCCTCCAGCTCGACCTGTGCGTTCTGGTCGGTCGCAGCGGGATCTCTGTTGACGGCGATGGGCGCCGTGAAGACCGTCGGAGCACCGATCATGGTGCCGCCGTCCTCGTACGCCGACACCACGACGGTGCCCTGGTAAACGCTGTACGACTCCTGCTCCTCACCGAGCAGCGCTTCCGCGGAGAGGAAAGTGAGGTCGCAGACGGGACCCAGCCCGCCGGTCGTCGTACAGAGCAGCGTCTCGCCGACCGCCCGCGTCGTCGCGTCGCCCGGGAGCCCGTCGTCGGTCTGCACGAACTCCGAGTCATCGCCGTTCAGTCCGACGAAGGTGACCACGACATAGTCCACGTCCTCGTTGCCGAAGACATCGCCGAAACTGTCGTTTGCCTGGTCGATGTCGGATCCACCAGCGCTGAGACTCAGGTCCCAGCTGCCCCAGGCGGTCGCGGTGAACTCCTCGATCGACCAGTGCGAGCCGTCCCCGTAGCTATGGCTCTGTTCCTGCTCTCGAAGCCAGTTGATGAACTCGTTGTCGTATCCCTCAGACCCGCTGTCCAGGTAGAAGGGGGCGTCCTCACCTCCGGCACCGGTGGCGCCCAGGAGGTTCAGCTGGACGAGCGCCATCGCGTACTCGATCGGATTGCTCGTCGGGATCGACTCAGGATCGATGCCACGCGCCTCGGCGAGTCGGTGCAGGTCCTCGATACCCAGCTGGAGCCACGCCGCCCGCATCTGCGGGTCGACCATCAGGCCGGGGTTCGCCAGGAAGAGGTCGACGATCTCGGTCGACGTGGTGGCGGGTGCCGCGCCGCCGGTCAGGTCGACGTCGGGGAAGACGATCGGTGCGTAGGCCGGAAGGCACCCCGCCTCCCACAACACCTGGACGTTTCTCGGATCGGCCTCGTCGGACAGCATCTTGGACACGTCCTCGGCTGCCTGCTCGAGCAGGTCCTGTGACCGCGAATGCTCTCGGATGAGCGCGCCCATCACCGCTTGCCGGGCATGCCCGAGCAGCTGGGAGTAGCGCTGATGCGTCCTCTCGAACGTCTGGGGGCAAACCCGGCCGTGCATGATGAAATGCCATCCTGGTCTGCGACGCATCCCTGGACCACGGCGCGAGGCAACGCACTTCGCTTCCGGACACTAGCCGGGACGGGGGTCATGTCGGGGCGATTGTCAGTCGGCGTAGGTGCCGCGGCCGCAGAGGGGCGCCACCTCCTCGTCGTCGGTGATGTCGGCGAAGTCCCCCTTCGTGTACCAGCCTTGGTCTTGCACGAAGTACTCGTCGGAGGAGTGATCGGGGAGCTGGTCGGTGAACGTGTCCACCTTGGTGTATGTCGCAGACTGGCCCTGCTGAGTCTTGATGAGTAACCGCACCGTGTCGAACCCCCGCCAGTCTGGGTCTGGGTCGCTGCGCTCCGTGACTCGGAAGCCGGGCAATGGCTCACCCAGCACCACCTCCTCGACGGCCCCTCCCGCGGGCTTCCGCGATGTCAGCTTCCACCGGGTCGTGAGCTCGTTGTCGTCGTTGACGAGCTCGAACTCGATGTCGGTGACGCCAGTGCACGGTTGACCCGTCCACAGCAGCAACTGGCCAGTCTCGGTCTCCTGGTACCCGCCGCTGTACTGGACCAGGGGGGCGCTGCTCGGATCGCAGCCGGTCAGTGAGGCGGCGATGCCCACCGCGATCGCGGGGGTCAGCCGGAGCGCCCCGGGTCACCGACCGGTCCGGCCATCCGGATCACTCACAGGGATCATAGCCACCGCCCTCCAGGCCAGCCTCTTCCTCGAGAGAATTGCCGCAGCCGTTGCGGGTCACGGGCACCGGGACGGGGAGCGGGTTGAGGTCTCCAGGGACGTCGACCCACACCCAGTCGACCTGCTCATCGAGGTACTCGTCGATGAACGGCCACAGGCCCCTCTCGGCGTACTGCTGGGAGTGGATCTCCTCATGGTGGAGGAGCCGGTCCAGGTCAAGCCTCCCGGAGACGACCTCGCCATCCACAACGTACATCGCTGTGCCCCCGGCGACCATGGCTCGCAATTGCTCCTCGGCATCTTCTGGGTCGTCGATGTTGACCATGAAAATATCACCGTAGGTCGTGCCGCCGGAGAAGACGAGCATGTCCTGCCGCCAGTTGCCCCCAGCCCCATCAGCATGCCGTTGGGGGTGGTGGTCAGCCGTCCGCCGTTGTCGTGCACGAAGGCGACGTCCTCGTCGTACGACCACAGGTTGTCGCTCTGGCGGTCGATGATCCGCTGGACCTCGTCGGAGCTGTAGGGCGTCTCGGAGTAGTCGCCGCCCTCGTAGCCGGTCCCGGCGTTGAGGATGTAGGTCATCAGAACCGCGGCGCGCACCTCGTCGCCACTCATGTCGGTGACGAGCATGAAGAACGACTTGCCGTCCGGGTCGGTGATGATCTCCATCCCGTCGAGCACGTCGAAGGAGTCCGGTGTGATGTCGTGGTCGCGGGCGATCTCGAGGAGGGTGTCGATCGAGACGCCGTTCTCGACTGTGTTGCGAACCCAGTCCTCGTAGAGGCCGCCCGGGTTCGGACCGGTGAGCGAGCCCTCCCGGCGAAGGTACTCCATCCGCTGCTCGACGTAGATGTCCGTGCGGATGTCGGTGGGCAGGCCGGCGATGACGAGGGCGAGCGCGCTAGGCGTGTTGATCAGCAGCACGGGGTGGTCGATGAGGTACTGCAGCAGCTCCTGCTGCGCCTCCGGCGGCAGGTCACCGCCGCTCAGGTAGATGCCGGGGAACAGCACCGGCGCGTACGGCGGCAGCACACCCGCGGCCCACAGCGAGGTCACGTTCGCCTGCGTCGGTCCTTGTGTGAGCATGGTGCTCACGCTGGTGGCGGCCTGATCGAGCTCGCCGTCCAGCAGGGCCTTCTCTGTGTTGAGCACGTTCAGCAGCTCACGGCGGCCGTCTCTCCATGCGGCTGTGTAGTCGTCATTGGCGGTTTGCCGCTCCTCGGGTGTCGCATCATCGGCGGGTGCCTCGTACTCGGCGCCGAAGCCGTCGCTGAGGCCGGCGGAGTAGGCGGCGTTGAGCCTGCTGATGGAACGGGGGTAGGCGCTCTCGAAGTTGTAGGTGTCGATGTCGGTCCCGAACAGCTCGAGACAGCCGGCGGCGTACTCAGCCTGCTGGAGCACGTCGTTGGCCCGGGTGACAGCTTCGGTGGGTGCGTCGGCCACGGACTCCTCGAGAGTTCCCGACACGGAGGCAACGGCCTGGCGGTGGTCCTGCTCCAGCTGCGCGATCACCTGGTCGACGGACGCGACCCGCCCGCGAGTGTCCTCGGCGGCGCTCTTGATGCTCGTCCCGGACACCGGGTATGGCTCGAACAAGGAATACGCCTGCACGCTCCACCCTCCTTCGCCCCAGCGGGGGCTTGTACCCTAGCCCGCGGAGAGGTCAGCCTCTCGTGGCTGCTCGGGCGTCCGGGGAGAGCCGTCGCTCTCAGGAGTGAGCCACCCTTCTAGGATTGCGGCCATGTCCGACCCCCCATCTGCGCCGCGACCCGAGTCGGCCCCGACGATGAGCCGCGACGAGGTCTCCCGGCTGGCGCAGCTTGCCCGCATCGACCTGTCCGGCGCCGAGCTCGACCACCTTGCCCCGCAGCTGGCGGTCATCGTCGACTCAGTCGCCGCAGTCAGCTCTGTGGCGGCCGACGACATCCCGCCCTCGTCACACGCCCTGCCGCTCCAGAACGTGTTCCGTGCCGATGAGACACGGCCCAGCCTGACTCCCGACGAGGTCCTCGCGGGTGCGCCGGCGTCCGAGCAGCAGCGGTTCAGTGTGCCCCGCATCCTGGGGGAGGAGCCATGAGTGACGTCACTCGCCTCTCGGCGGCGGCGCTGGCGTCAGCGCTCGCCGATGGGGATGTCACCTCGCTCCAGGCCACTCAGGCGCATCTCGACCGGATCGGCGCAGTCGACGGCGCCGTGCACGCGTTCCTGCACGTCGACGCCGACGGCGCGCTCGCCCAGGCGTCCGCTGCCGACGAGCGCCGTGCCGCTGGTGGCGAGCTCCCCGAGCTGCTCGGGGTCCCCATTGCCGTCAAGGACATCGCGACCACCAAGGGCCTGCCCACGACCGCAGGGTCGCGGATCCTCGAGGGCTGGGTCCCGCCGTACGACGCCACCGTCGTCGCGCGGGTGCGAGCAGCGGGCCTCCCGATCCTCGGCAAGACCAACATGGACGAGTTCGCGATGGGGAGCTCGACCGAGCACTCCGCCTTCGGCCCGAGCCACAACCCGTGGGATCTCGACCGCATCCCCGGCGGGTCCGGCGGCGGCTCGTCCGCCGCGGTGAGCGCGTTCGAGGCTCCGCTCGCCATCGGGACCGACACCGGCGGCTCGATCCGTCAGCCAGGTGCAGTCACCGGCACGGTAGGTGTCAAACCGACGTACGGCGGGGTGTCGCGGTATGGCCTCATCGCGCTGGCGAGCAGCCTCGACCAGGCGGGGCCGGTCACGCGCACCGTGCTGGACGCCGCCCTGCTGCACGACGTGATCGGCGGCCACGATCCTCTGGACTCGACGAGCATCGACACGCAGTGGCCGTCCATGGCGGCGGCCGCCCGCGCCGGTGACATCAGCCGACTGCGGATCGGGGTGGTCAAGGAGCTGGGAGGCGAGGGCTACCAGACGGGCGTGCGCACGCGCTTCGAAGAGTCGGTGCAGCTGCTCGTCGATGCCGGTGCGGAAGTCATCGAGGTCTCCTGCCCGCACTTCGAGCTCGCGCTCGCCACCTACTACCTCATCCTTCCCAGCGAGGCCAGCAGCAACTTGGCCAAGTTCGACGCGATGCGTTATGGGCGCCGCGTCGCCCCCGACGGTGTCCGGGATCCCAGCGCGGAACAGGTCATGGCAGCGAGCCGGAAGGCAGGCTTCGGAGACGAGGTGAAGCGCCGCATCATCCTCGGCACGTTCGCCTTGTCCAGCGGCTACTACGACGCCTACTACGGACAGGCGCAGAAGGTCCGCACCCTCATCTCCCGCGACTTCGCGTCGGCGTTCGAGCAGGCAGACGTGCTCGTGTCGCCGACTGCGCCGACGACTGCGTTCCGGATCGGGGAGAAGATCGACGACCCGCTGGCGATGTACCTCAACGACATCGCCACCATCCCGGCCAACCTGGCGGGCGTGCCGGGCATGTCACTGCCGAGCGGTCTCGCGGACGAGGACGGGCTGCCCACGGGCTTCCAGATCCTCGCGCCTCCACTCGAGGACGCCCGGCTCTACCGGGTCGGCGCCGCCCTCGAGGCGATGCTGGTGGATCGGTGGGGCGGACCGTTGCTCGACCAGGCGCCGCGGCTGGAGGTCGGCTTATGACGACACCGAGCCACCGGACGGTGCCCGACGTCGTCGCCTACGACGAGGCCGTCGCGCGCTACGACCCGGTGATGGGCCTCGAGGTCCACGTCGAGCTCAACACCGCGTCGAAGATGTTCTGCGGCTGCGCAGCCGTGTTCGGAGCAGAGCCGAACACGCTGACCTGCCCGGTCTGCCTCGGGCTCCCCGGCGCGCTGCCCGTCGTCAACGGCAAGGCGGTGGAGTCGGCGATCCGCATCGGGCTAGCCCTCAACTGCGAGATCGCCGACTGGTGCCGTTTCGCCCGCAAGAACTACTTCTACCCGGACATGCCGAAGAACTTCCAGACCTCGCAGTACGACGAGCCGATCGCCTTCGAGGGCTACACCGACGTCGACGTCGACGGTGAGACGGTGCGCGTCGAGATCGAGCGCGCCCACATGGAGGAGGACACCGGCAAGTCGCTGCACGTCGGCGGTGCCACCGGCCGTATCCACGGCGCGTCACACTCGCTCGTCGACTACAACCGGGCCGGCATCCCCCTCATCGAGATCGTCACCAAGCCGATCGAGGGCACCGGCGTCAGGGCTCCTGCCGTCGCCAAGGCCTACGTGGCACACCTGCGTGAGCTGCTCCGCGGCCTTGGCGTCTCCGACGTACGCATGGACCAGGGGTCGCTTCGCTGTGACGTCAACCTGTCCCTGCGGGCGTCGGCGGATGCAAAGCTCGGGACCCGCAGCGAGACGAAGAACGTCAACTCGCTGCGCTCGGTCGAGCGGGCGATCCGCTACGAGGTGTCGCGGCAGGCCGCACGGCTCGACGCCGGGGAGAGGGTCGTCCAGGAGACCCGGCACTGGCACGAGGACACGGGGGTCACGACCTCGGGCCGGGTGAAGTCCGACGCCGAGGATTACCGCTACTTCCCCGAGCCCGACCTCGTCCCGATCGCTCCCGACCGGAAGTGGGTCGACAGGCTCAGGTCGGCGCTGCCGGAGCCCCCGGCGATGCGTCGCGGCCGGTTGCAGACAGACTGGGGCTTCAGCGACCTGGAGATGCGCGACGTGCTCGGCGCGGGGGCGCAAAGCCTGATCGAGGAGACGGTGGCAGCCGGTGCGAGTCCAGCCTCGGCACGCAAGTGGTGGCTGTCGGAGCTTGCCCGCCGCGCCAACGACGCGGGCATGACGCTCGCGGAGCTGCCGATCACGCCTGCCCAGGTCGCTGCCGTGCAAGGGCTCGTCGACGCCGGTCGGGTCAACGACAAGCTGGCGCGGCAGGTGCTGGACGGGGTCCTCGCCGGTGAGGGTGAGCCCGGAGACGTCGTGACGACTCGCGGGCTCGAGGTCGTCTCCGACGACTCGTCGCTGTCGGTGGCGGTCGACCGTGCGATCGAGGCGAACCCCGATGTCGCGGCCAAGATCCGTGCCGGGAAGGTGGCTGCGGCCGGTGCACTCATCGGTGCCGTGATGAAGGAGATGCGTGGGCAGGCCGATGCCGGCCGCGTCCGCGAGCTCGTGCTCGAGAAACTCAGCTGACGCCCTCGATTCGTCCGGGTGGGTCAGGCGTGGGTGGCGCGCTTCTGGTCGGACGAATCTGTGAGAGGGCTCAGTCGATGACGACCTCGAGGATCCGGTCGTCCTCCGGACCGGGAGTCCCTCGGCCGTCGCGGTTGCTGGTGGTGAGCCAAAGAGTGCCGTCGGGCGCGGCGACAACGGTGCGAAGTCGGCCATAAGCACCGACGAAGTGAGGCTCGGGCTGGCCCAGTGTGCCGTCCGACCTCACCGGCACCTGCCACAGACGCTCACCGCGCAGACTCGCCACCCACAGTGATCCGTCCGCGAACGCAACGCTCGACGGTGAGGCCTGGTCGGGGCTCCACTGCACCAGCGGGTCGACGAAACCCTCGAGGTTCGAGTCACCCTCGGCGGCGGGCCAGCCGTAGTTGTTGCCTGGCTCGATCCGGTTCAGCTCGTCCCAGACGTCCGACCCGAACTCGCTCGCCCATAACCGGTCGGCGTCGTCGAAGGCGAGGCCCTGCACGTTGCGGTGGCCCTTCGTCCAGATCGGAGAGCTCTCGTCAGGGTTCCCCGGGGCCGGCTCGCCCGTCATCGTGATGCGCAAGATCTTGCCGCCGAGCGAGTCGTCGTCCTGGGCGAGATCGCCGTCCCCCGTCTCGCCGGTGGAGACGTAGAGACATCCGTCAGGGCCGAAGGCGAGCCGCCCCCCGTCGTGGATCTCGCCGTTAGGTATTCCGGTGAGGATGGGGGTCGGTGCACCGAGGGTCGAGCCGTCGTACGTCATGGACAGCACGCGGTTGTCGTCGGTCGTGGTGACGTAGACGAAGATCGTGGCGTCGGTCTCGAACTCGGGCGACACCGCCAAGCCGAGCAGGCCACCCTCCGAGGTGGGGGAGGTCTCGACGATCCTGCCGACCTCGCGGGTGCTGCCGCCGTCCACGAGCGAGATGGTGGCCCGATCCCGCTCCGTCACCAGAGCAGACCCGTCGGGGAGGAACGCGAGTCCCCACGGCGCCTCGAGGTCTGTGGCGACGGTGTCCTCGACCCGCACGGAGTTCGACCCGTCGCCAGGTGAGGCGATCGTGGTGGGGTCAAAGGTCCCCGTGACTGTCCCCGGGTCGTCTGGCCTGTCCCCGTCGCTTTGACGCTCCGTACCTCCGCAGGCGGTCACCAACAGGAGAGCCGACACGGCACCGAAGGCATGTGCTCGACCGGACATCATGCGGTCATCGTGCCAGAACGACCAACACAGCCCGTGCGCAGACGACGCTCGAGGGCTGGTGCTTCGGTGCTGTGTCAGGTGTGCGAACGTCACGTAACCAAGAACGAGGAGACGGTGCGTCGATAGGATCGACCCGTGCTCGCGTTCGTGCCGTTCGACCCGGTGGAGCTTGTCGACGTGCCGGAGGGAATCGACGTCGAGTACGTCGATGCGACCGAGAGCTGGCCCGAGTCTGCGGCTGAGTGCGAGTTCTACGTGCCTTCGTACCGCTTCGCCCGCCGGGTGGTGGAGGTACTTCCCGACATGCCCGCGTTGCGTGCCGTCCAGACGCTGACGGCGGGGTACGAGCACGTGCTGCCCTACCTCCCCGACCACGTGACCTTGTGCAACGCAGCGGGAGTGCACGACGCTGCCACCTCCGAGCTCGCTGTCGGCCTGATGATCGCTGCGCAACGACGGCTGGCGGACCTGGTCCGCGCGCAGGACCGGCGCGCCTGGGACCAGCGGATGTCGTCCTCGCTCGCTGATCGGCGCGTGCTGGTGATCGGCGCCGGGAACATCGGGAACGCGATCAGCCGCCGGCTCGAGGGGTTCGAGTGTCAGATCACCATGGTCGGCCGTTCGGGGCGGAGCGGGGTTCGTGCCATCGGAGACCTACCGCGACTGTTGCCCGAGGCGGAAATCGTTGTCCTGATCGTGCCGCTCTCTGAGGAGACAGCCGGCCTCGTCGACTCGTGGTTCCTGTCACAGCTACCCGATGGTGCTCTGGTGGTGAACGTCGCTCGAGGTCCGATCGTCTCGACAGACGACCTCCTCTCCGAGCTCGAGTCGGGTCGACTCCGAGCCGCCCTCGACGTCACCGACCCCGAGCCGCTACCTGAGGGGCACCGGCTCTGGGAAGCGCCGGGTCTCCTGCTCACCCCGCACGTGGGTGGTGCGTCGTCGGCGATGTGGCCACGCTCGCACGCTCTCGTCAGTCGCCAGCTCCAACGCATCGGTGCGGGGGAGCCGTTGCTCCACGTCGTCCGTGGATCCGACCACATCGCAACGATGTGAGTAGTCTGGGTGCGGGCTGGGCGCCCGGTTCTGGCTGCCGACAGTGTCGGCTTCTGGGCCTCGAGTCGAAGCTCGTCCAGAGTGGCCGATCGCTGGCCCGTCCATACTCGGGGAGGCGCGCGGGATGTCTGAAACATTGCTGCTGATCGGGACCCGCAAAGGCCTGTGGGTCGCCAGGTCAGACCAGGCTCGTACCTCATGGGAGATGACCGGCCCGGAGTTCTTGATGAACGAGGTCTTCTCCTGCGCGATCGACACCAGAGGTGGCTCGACCCGGCTGCTGGTCGGGGCGATGAGCAGCCACTTCGGTCCACAGGTCTTCCGCTCCGACGATCTCGGGGGGTCGTGGCAGGAGACGCCCAACGGAGCGATCCGGTTCCCCGAGGACACCGGGTCGGCGCTCGAGCAGGTCTGGCAGCTCACTCCGGCGCCCGACAGCGAGCCCGGGGTCGTCTACGCCGGCACGCAGCCATCGGCGCTGTTCAGGAGTGCTGACCGCGGCGAGACGTTCGAGATGGTGCGCGCGCTCTGGGACCATCCGCACCGCGAGCAGTGGGGAGGAGGCTTCGGCGGCCAGGCGATCCACACGATCCTGCCGGACCCGGCAGATCCCGCACGCATGACCGTGGCGATGTCGACCGGAGGCGTCTATCAGACGCAGGACAGCGGCGAGTCCTGGAACCCTGCGAATGCCGGGGTCAAGGCGTACTTCCTCCCCGACCCCTGGCCGGAGTTCGGGCAGTGCGTCCACAAGGTGGCGCGCCATCCCGGCCATCCCGAGCGGATGTACCTGCAGAACCATCACGGCGTCTACCGCACCGACGACGGCGGTGAGTCATGGACCTCGATCGCAGCCGGTCTCCCCAGCGACTTCGGCTTTCCGATCGTGGTCGATCCGCACGACGTCGACACGGTCTATGTCTTCCCCGTGGTCGCTGACGGTGAGCGCATACCTCCCGGTGGCAGACCCCGGGTCTGGCGGTCGACAGATGCAGGGGCGACGTGGGCGGAGCTGTCGAAGGGCCTCCCGGAGGAGGGCTTCTACGCCTGCGTCATGCGCGACGCGATGGTTGCCGACACCGGTGAGCCCACCGGTGTCTACCTCGGCTCACGAGACGGCAGTGTCTTCGCCAGCAATGACGCAGGCGAGAGCTGGACGCAGCTGGCCGGTCATCTCCCCGACGTGATGTGCCTGCGCGCCGCAGTCATCACCTGATCAGCCGTCGGCATACGACCGCGCCGGCGGGCAGATCCAACGCACCGCGACTCTGCGCAAGCGTCGTAGGCTTCGGTCATGGTCGACATCAAGCCCCGCAGTCGTGTCGTCACGGACGGACTCGAGGCGACCGCGGCTCGGGGCATGCTGCGCGCCGTGGGCATGGGCGATGACGACTTCGCCAAGCCGCAGATCGGCGTCGCCTCGTCCTGGAACGAGATCACCCCGTGCAATCTGTCGCTGGACCGGTTGGCGGAGGCCGTGAAGCATGGTGTTCACGCCGCCGGTGGCTACCCCCTCGAGTTCGGCACGATCTCGGTGTCCGACGGCATCTCGATGGGCCATGACGGGATGCACTTCTCGCTGGTGTCTCGCGAGGTCATCGCCGACTCCGTCGAGACGGTGATGATGGCGGACCGACTCGATGGGTCGGTGCTGCTGGCTGGCTGCGACAAGAGCCTCCCCGGCATGCTGATGGCGGCGGCGAGGCTCGACCTCGCGTCGGTCTTCCTGTATGCCGGCACGACCCTGCCCGGCCGGGTGGGGGACACCGACGTCACGATCATCGACGCCTTCGAGGCCGTTGGAGCCTGCCTCGCTGGCCTCCTCGACCGTGCCCACGTCGACCGGGTCGAGCGCGCCGTCTGCCCAGGGGAAGGGGCCTGCGGCGGCATGTACACGGCGAACACGATGGCCTCGGTCGCCGAGGCTCTCGGGATGTCGCTGCCCGGCTCGGCGTCCCCACCCGCCGTCGACCGGCGTCGCGACGGCTTCGCCCACAAGTCCGGCGAGGCGGTGGTCGCGATGCTCCGGCAGGGGATCACTGCGCGACAGATCCTCACCATGGAGGCGTTCGAGAACGCCATCGCGGTCGTGATGGCACTCGGGGGCTCCACCAACGCGGTGCTCCACCTGCTGGCCATCGCCCGCGAGGCAGACGTCGATCTCACGTTGGACGACTTCAACCGGATCGGCGACCGGGTGCCGCACCTCGGCGACCTGAAGCCCTTCGGCCGTTACGTGATGAGCGACTTCGACCGGGTCGGCGGCATCCCCGTCGTGATGAGGGCGCTGCTCACCGCTGGCCTGCTCCATGGCGACTGCCTGACCGTGACCGGCAAGACGCTGGCCGAGAACCTCGAGCACATCGACCCGCCAGACGTCGACGGTGCTGTCATCCGTGCACTCGCCAACCCCATCCACGCGACCGGTGGTCTGACGATCCTGAGCGGCTCGCTCGCGCCGCAGGGCGCCGTCGTGAAATCGGCCGGCTTCGACGACGACGTGTTCGAGGGGTCGGCCCGGGTGTTCGACGGCGAGCGTGCTGCCCTTGACGCCCTCGCCGAGGGCCGCATCGTCGCCGGAGACGCCGTCGTCATCCGCTACGAGGGCCCAAAGGGCGGCCCTGGTATGCGCGAGATGCTTGCCATCACCAGTGCCATCAAGGGCGCGGGCCTCGGCAAGGACGTGCTGCTGCTGACCGACGGTCGGTTCTCCGGCGGCACCACCGGGCTCTGTGTCGGCCACGTTGCCCCAGAGGCCGTTGACGGCGGGCCGATCGCGTTCGTCCGCGACGGCGACCGGATCAGGCTCGACGTCGGCAACCGGACGCTCGACGTGCTCGTCGACGAGGCTGAGATGGAGAACCGTCGGGAGGGCTGGGAGCCACTGCCGTCCCGCTTCACGACGGGTGTTCTTGCCAAGTACCGGAAGCTCGTGCAGTCGGCCGCAGTCGGAGCGGTCTGCGGCTGAGCGATCCGCACTGGTTTTCCACCATTCCGACCTGCGCGGGTCCCCCCGGGTCCTCGTTCTCCACCGTCCGGCCTGCACGCGTTTGACAATCGGCTCCGTCCTCTTAGGCTGATGGGCGACCCGCAGTCATGCGGGTCGCATTCTGGACGTCGCCGAGACCCACCGTGTCTGGATGCCCTCACACGTCACACGGCGGGTACGGAGGAACCAACGTGGCACCGACACCGGCGCCACCGGGGTGAAGCCGCCAACAGCGCGGCCGGGCGACCTCCAAGCCCGAACCCGACAGCTAACTCCGCAGGCGTCAGGAGGAATGATGCCCACATCACCTTTCCCAGACCCCAGCAGGGCCGGGCGCCACCGCGGCTCCAGGCCCGACGCCGCTAGCCAGGGTGGCCGCGGCGGCCGGCATCGCGTTGAGGCCCAGCGGGCGCGTCCGCGCGCCCTCGCGGTCGGCGCCCTCGCTGCCGGTCTGATGATGACGCCCATGTTCACCAGCCCGGCGCTCGCCGACTACACGGTCCGACCCGGCGACACCCTGAGCAAGATCGCCGAGCGCAATGACACCACGTGGCAGGCGCTCTACCGCCTCAACCGCGACGTGGTCGCCGACCCCGACCAGATCTACGTCGGCCAGAGCCTCAACCTCAATGGCCGCAACGGCCGCAACGGCGGCAACCGCGGCGGGAACGGCGGCGACGGTGGCAACGGTGGCAACGGCGGCCGAGACTCCGGCCCCGCCGTGGCAAGATCGTTCAGTGCCCCGAGCGACGGGTCGTTCCGTCAGCGGGCGCTCGCCGGGGCCCGTCGGCTGCAGGGCATCTCCTACGTCTACGGTGGCGACAGCCCCGCCGAAGGCTTCGACTGCTCGGGGTTCACCAGCTACGTGTTCGGCCGGGCGGGTAAGCAGATCCCGCGCACCTCGAGCGCCCAAGCCGCGGCAGCCACTCCGATATCCCGCTCACAGCTGCGTCCGGGGGACCTGATCTTCTTCCGGCCCTACGGGAGCGTCTCGCATGTGGCGATCTACGCCGGCAACAGCATGGTCTGGGAGTCACCGGGCACCGGACAGCAGGTCCGTTACGCCGGGATCTGGGACGTCCCGCGTTCTTACGGTCGTTTCTGACCCCACGCCGACAAGGCAGCACGCCGACGGCTCCGCCCGCGCTCTCCTGCGCGTGCGGAGCCGTCTGCCATGGGGCTCTCGAAGGTAGTCGAACGGCGCCGCCACAACCTCACCGACCATTCGCATTGTGGAGCGACTGTCCGGACCTTGAGACAGAGTCCGCGCCCTGCTTGACGAGCCCCCGGGGCATCCGCGACCGTAGGGATGTGCAGAGCATCCTCGTCGTAACTCTCGACGCGCCAGGTTGAGGGTCACCAGACCCCAGACACCACGCGCGTCCCCCTCGATTGCCCCGGGCCGAGGGGTTTTTTTATGGCCGACGACAGTCATCGACAGCACAGGAGGGCATGGCTGACCATGACCGAGCAGATGACAGGCGCCCAGAGCCTGATCCGCTCGCTGGAGAGTGTCGGAGTCGACACCGTCTTCGGTATCCCCGGCGGGGCGATACTGCCTGCGTACGACCCGCTGATGGACTCGACGAAGATCCGCCACATCCTGGTCCGGCATGAGCAAGGCGCCGGCCACGCCGCTCAAGGGTACGCCGCAGCGACCGGACGGGTCGGTGTGTGCATCGCGACGAGCGGGCCCGGGGCGACGAACCTCGTGACTCCGCTCGCGGACGCCCACATGGACTCGGTCCCTCTCGTTGCCATCACCGGTCAGGTAGCAAGCGCCAACATCGGCTCGGATGCGTTCCAGGAGGCCGACATCCGGGGCATCACGATGCCCATCACCAAGCACAGCTACCTCGTCACTGACCCTGCCGAGATCCCGAGAGCGATCGCCGAGGCCTTCCACATTGCCTCGACCGGCAGGCCCGGCCCCGTCCTTGTCGACATCGCGAAGGACGCGCTCCAGGCGACGACGACCTTCGAGTGGCCGAAGTTCATCTCCCTCGCCGGGTACCGCCCGGTCACGAAACCGCACAGCCGTCAGGTGCGAGAGGCGGCACGGCTCATCGCTGAGTCGAAACGCCCCGTGCTGTATGTCGGAGGTGGGGTGATCCGGGCCGGCGCCAGCGAAGAGCTCAAGACGCTCGCCGAGCAGACGCTGATCCCCGTCGTCACCACGCTGATGGCACGAGGCGCGTTCCCTGACAGCCATCCCTTGCATCTGGGGATGCCGGGCATGCACGGCACCGTCGCCGCTGTTGGGGCACTCCAGCGCAGCGACCTGCTCATCTGCCTCGGCGCGCGGTTCGACGACCGCGTCACCGGCAAGCTCGACACGTTCGCGCCGGACGCCAAGGTGATCCACGCCGACATCGACCCGGCCGAGATCTCCAAGAACCGCCATGCCGACGTCCCCATCGTGGGGGACTGCAAGGAGGTCATCGCTGAGCTCGTCGTCGCCGTCCACGACGAGTACGAAGCCGGCAACCGGGGCGACGCGGCGCCGTGGTTAGCCACCTGCCAGACCTGGCGTGAGCGGTATCCGCTCGGCTACGACACTCCAGACGGCGCCTTGTCGCCGCAGTACGTCATCGAGCGCATCGGAGAGCTCACCGGCGGAGACACCACCTACGTGGCCGGTGTGGGACAGCACCAGATGTGGGCCGCGCACTACGTCAAGTACGAGCGACCCGGCTCCTGGATCAACTCCGGCGGGCTCGGGACGATGGGCTTCGCCGTGCCCGCGGCCATGGGAGCCAAGGTCGGGCTGCCGCACAGCCCCGTCTGGGCGATCGACGGCGACGGCTGCTTCCAGATGACCAACCAGGAGCTTGCCACCTGCGCCCTCAACGCAATCCCCATCAAGGTGGCGATCATCAACAACTCGAGCCTCGGCATGGTGCGCCAGTGGCAGACCTTGTTCTACGACGGTCGCTACTCCCACACCGATCTGCACTCAGCACGCGTGCCCGACTTCGTGAAGCTGGCGGAGGCGCTGGGTTGCGTCGGGCTCAGGTGTGACACGGCGGAGGACGTCGACGCCACGATCCGCAAGTCGATGGAGGTCAACGACGCTCCCGTCGTCATCGACTTCGTCGTCAACCCTGACGCGATGGTGTGGCCGATGGTCGCGGCAGGGACCAGCAACGACGCCATCCAGATCGCGCGCGACCTCAAGCCGACGTTCGACGAGGACGAGCTGTGAGGGCGGCCGCGTGACTACTCACATCTTGTCGGTCCTGGTGGAGAACAAGCCCGGCGTGCTGGCACGGATCGCCTCACTCTTCTCCCGCCGGGGCTTCAACATCGAGTCCCTTGCGGTCGGCCCGACCCAGGATGGCGAGGTGTCCAGGATGACGATCGTCGTCAACCTCGACGACCAGCCGCTCGAGCAGGTGACCAAGCAGCTCAACAAGCTCGTCGAGGTCCTCAAGATCGTCGAGCTCGAGGGGTCGGGATCGGTCGAGCGTGAGCTGGCTCTCGTCAAGATCCGCGCCGACAGCCAGACCCGCGGACAGGTCCTCGAGACGGTCGCGCTCTTCCGTGCCAAGGTGGTCGACGTGGCAACCGACGCGGTGACCATCGAGGTGACGGGCAACCGGGACAAGCTCGAGGCGATGCTCAGGGTCCTCGAGCCGTTCGGCATCCGCGAGCTCGTCCAGTCGGGACTGGTGGCGATCAACCGCGGAGGGCGATCGATCACCGACCGCAGTCTCAAACCGGTGCCGCCCGTCCCGGTTCGTCCGCCCGCGTGACACCACCAGACCCCGACCGCCACCACACCAGGAGAACGACGCATCATGGCTGAATTGCTCTACGACGACCGGGCCGACCTCAGCGTGGTCCAGAGCCGCAACGTCGCCGTCCTCGGCTACGGCAGCCAAGGGCACGCGCACGCCTTGTCGCTGCGCGACTCGGGGGTCGACGTCCGCGTCGGACTGCTCGAGGGCTCGACGAGCCGTGGCAAGGCGGAGGCGGAGGGTCTGCGCGTGGTGACGCCGTACGAAGCCTGCGAGGAGTCCGATCTCGTCGTTGTCCTCGCGCCGGACCCCGTTCAGCGCGGACTGTATGCCGAGGCGATCGAGCCGAACCTCGTCGACGGCGACGCGCTGCTCTTCGGCCACGGCTTCAACATCCGCTTCGGCTACATCCAGCCACCCGCCGGCGTCGACGTCGTGATGGTCGCTCCCAAGGGCCCCGGCCACCTGGTGCGCCGCGAGTTCAGCGAGGGGAGGGGAGTCCCCGTCCTCGTCGCGGTCGAGCAGGACGCGTCAGGCAAGGCGTGGGAGCTTGCCCTCTCCTACGCCAAGGGCATCGGCGGCACCCGCGCCGGGGCGATCAAGACGACGTTCACCGAGGAGACCGAGACCGACCTCTTCGGTGAGCAGGCGGTGCTGTGCGGCGGTGTGTCGCGGCTCGTCCAGGCTGGCTTCGAGACGCTCGTCGAGGCCGGTTACCAGCCCGAGATCGCGTACTTCGAGTGCCTGCACGAGCTCAAGCTGATCGTCGACCTGATGTACGAGGGCGGCATCGCCAAGCAGCGCTGGTCGGTCTCCGACACCGCGGAGTACGGCGACTACACGTCGGGTCCCTACATCATCGACGAGTCGGTCAAGGCCCGGATGAGGAACGTGCTGTCGGCCATCCAGGACGGCTCATGGGCGGCGGACTTCATCGCAGACCAAGACGCGGGAGCGCCGAAGTTCAGGGAGTTCCGCAAGCATGGTGAGTCGCACGCGATCGAGCAGACCGGACGCGAGCTTCGCCAGCTGATGGCGTGGGTCGAGTCCCACGATGACGACTACACCGAGGGCACCTCCGCCCGCTGACGCCCACCGGAGGGGAGGGGCTCGGCATCGGCGCCAGGGGTCCGCGGCCGGCAGCGAGCCTCGTCTAGAGTGGTGCATGCATGGGCACGGTGTGGTGCTCCGTTCGACCAAGGAGTCGAACCGTAAAGCCCCGAGACCCAAGAGGAACCCGTCGTGACCAAGCCTGTCGTCCTGATCGCGGAGGAGCTGAGCCCGGCCACGGTCGAGGCCCTCGGCCCCGACTTCGAGATCCGGCACTGCGACGGCGCAGATCGGGCCGAGCTCCTCGCGGCTGTCGCAGACGTGGACGCACTGTTGGTGCGCAGCGCCACCAAGGTCGACAGTGTGGTGCTCGCAGCCGCCAAGCGGCTCAAGGTGATCGCCCGCGCCGGAGTGGGGCTCGACAACGTCGACGTCAAGCAGGCGACCGTCTCCGGTGTCATGGTCGTCAACGCGCCAACCTCCAACATCATCAGCGCGGCCGAGCTCGCGGTGGGGTTGCTGCTCGCCGCCGCACGTCACATCGCGCCCGCCAGCGCCGCGCTCAAGGGCGGCGAGTGGAAGCGCAGCAAGTACACCGGGATCGAGCTCTACGACAAGACCGTCGGAATCGTCGGCCTCGGCAAGATCGGCGTCCTCGTCGCCCAACGGCTGAGCGCGTTCGGCATGAAGGTCCTCGCCTACGACCCTTACGTGCAAGCCGGTCGTGCCGCCCAGCTCGGTGTGCGTCTCGTCTCCCTGGACGAGCTCACGAGCAATGCCGACTTCATCTCGGTCCACCTACCGAAGACGCCTGAGACCGCCGGGCTGATCGGCGCGGATCAGCTTGCCCGGTGCAAGCACACGACGATCCTCGTCAACGCCGCGCGCGGAGGCATCGTCGACGAGGACGCTCTCTACGTGGCCATCAAGGAAGGCCGCATCGCCGGCGCCGGCATCGACGTCTTCGCGAGCGAGCCGTGCACCGACTCGCCTCTGTTCGAGCTCGACAACGTCGTGGCGACCCCGCATCTCGGCGCGTCGACGGATGAGGCACAGGAGAAGGCGGGTATCGCGGTCGCGCGCTCGGTGCGGCTCGCGCTGAGCGGTGAGCTCGTCCCGGATGCTGTCAACGTCCAAGGCGGGGTGATAGCCGAGGACGTCCGTCCCGGCATACCGCTCGCAGAGAAGCTCGGCCGGATCTTCACGGCATTGGCCGGAGGGGTCGCCCAGCAGCTCGATGTCGAGGTGCGTGGAGAGATCACCGAGTACGACGTCCGGGTCCTCGAGCTGGCCGCCCTGAAGGGTGTGTTCATCGATGTCGTCGAGGAGACGGTCTCCTACGTCAACGCGCCGTTGCTGGCTGCCGAGCGGGGGCTCGCGGTGCGACTCGTCACGGATCCCGAGAGCCCGGACCATCGCAACCTCGTCACGTTGCGGGGGACGCTCGCCGATGGCAGCCAGATCTCGGCGTCCGGCACGCTCATCGGCATCCAGCACCGCGAGAGGCTCGTCGAGGTCAACGGGTATGACGTCGACCTGGAGCCGACGGGGCACCTGGCGTTCTTCACCTATCAGGACCGGCCGGGCATGGTCGGCGCCATCGGCCGCATCCTCGGAGACGCCGTGATCAACATCGGCGGGATGCAGGTCGCCCGCGACCACCGTGGCGGCCTGGCGCTGGTCGCTTTGACGGTCGACAGCGCGATCCCGGCGGCCGTGCTCGACGACATCGCGACAGAGATGGACGCGCGAACCGCGCGTGTGGTCGAGGTCTGACCGAGTGCCTCGAAGCGAATGCAAGACCGAGGTACGCCGCTAGGCGGCCTCGCCTGACGTGAGTCGGTGG
>Ga0136613_10000068_pt1 | contig 36078 bp, 39 predicted proteins | sample AntDrymUQ2722106_2_FD_106649 | JGI IMG/M metagenome (GOLD analysis project Ga0136613, IMG submission 106649) | Polar desert sand microbial communities from Dry Valleys, Antarctica - metaG UQ272 (21.06) | ecosystem: Environmental > Terrestrial > Soil > Desert | place: Antarctica: Dry Valley... | reverse complement strand
GCATCTACAAGTCCGGCGCGAAGGAGATCGCGTCGAACCAGGGCATGAGCCTGACCTTCATGGCCAAGTTCAACGAGGCGGAAGGAAACTCCTGCCACATCCACCTGAGCCTGCGCACCGAAGCCGGCGAGCCGGCCATGCCAGGTGAGGGACCGGAGGGTTTCTCGCCCCTGATGGAGCACTTCATGGCCGGTCAGCTCGCCTGCCTGCCCGAACTCACCTACTTCCTCGCGCCGAACATCAACTCCTACAAGCGGTACGTCCCGGGCAGCTTCGCCCCGACAGCAGTCGCGTGGGGCCGCGACAACCGCACCTGCGCGCTGCGGGTCGTCGGCCACGGTGAGTCACTGAGGTTCGAGAACCGCGTACCCGGCGGTGACGTGAACCCCTACCTCGCCGTCGGGGCGCTGATCGCCGCGGGCTTGCACGGGATCGAGAACGAGCTGCCTCTGGAGCCCGCTCTGGAGGGCAACGCTTACGAGTCCGACAAGCCGCGCGTACCAACCACCCTCCGCGCGGCCGTCGAGCTGTTGGAGCAAAGCACGATCGCCCGCAAGGCTTTTGGTGATGAGGTCGTGGAGCACTACGTCAACGCCGGCCGGGTCGAGCTGGCGGCCTACGAGGCCGCGGTCACCGATTGGGAGCGCATCCGTGGCTTCGAGCGGATCTGAGGCCACCGCTTCGAGCCGTTGCCCCGGCCCAGCCAGCTGATCAGGAGATGCGATGAGCGCAGGCACGACCGTCTTGATAAACCCGGCGACGGAGCAGCCGGTGGGTACCGTCGCGTCGGTCTCGGCGGAGGAGACCGACGAGGCGGTGGCTCTGGCCGCCGCGGCCCTGCCGGCGTGGCGAGCGGTCGCCCCGGCCGACCGTGCTCGGCTGCTTCGACGGTTCGCCGAGTCGGTCGATGACCATCTCGATGAGCTCGCCTGGCTGGAGGTCGCAAACGCTGGCCACACGATCGCCAACGCCCGCTGGGAGGCGGGCAACGTCCGCGACGTCCTGCACTACTACTCGGCCGCCCCCGAACGCCTGATGGGTCAGCAGATCCCGGTGGAGGGAGGTGTCAATCTGACGTTCAGGGAGCCGATCGGGGTGGTCGGCGTCATCGTGCCCTGGAACTTTCCGATGCCCATCGCCGGGTGGGGTATGGCCCCCGCCCTGGCGGCCGGTAACACGGTTGTCCTCAAACCCGCCGAGGTGACCCCGCTGACCGCGGTGCGCCTGGGTGAGCTGGCGCTGGAGGCGGGGCTCCCTGAGGGCGTGCTGCAGATCGTCACCGGCAAGGGCTCGGTGGTCGGCCAGCGGCTGGTGGATTCCCGCCTGGTCGGCAAGATCGTGTTCACCGGATCCACCGAGGTTGGCCGGGCGATCATGGCCGGCTGCGCCCAGAACGTGAAGCGCGTGACCCTCGAACTCGGCGGCAAGAACGCCAACATCATCTTCGCCGACGCCGATCTTGAGGCAGCCGCCGCTGCGGCCCCCTCGGCTGTGTTCGACAACGCTGGGCAGGACTGCTGCGCGCGCTCGCGGATCCTGGTCCAGCGCAGTGTCTACGAGGAGTTCATGGCACTGCTGGAGCCGGCGGTGACGCGCATCCGGGTCGGTGATCCCGGGGATGAATCGACCGAGATGGGCCCGCTGATCTCGGCTGACCACCGACGCAAAGTCGCCTCGTATGTACCCGACGACGCCCCAGTGGCCTTCCGCGGCAGCGTGCCCGACGGGCCAGGGTTCTGGTTCCCTCCGACGGTGCTGGCGCCCGTACGGACCGGCGAGCCGGCGTTCACCGACGAGGTGTTCGGACCGGTCGTCACGATCGTGGCCTTCGACGACGAGCAGGATGCCGTCCGCATCGCCAACGACACCGAATATGGACTGTCGGGATCGATCTGGACCCGCGACCTGGGTCGAGCCCTTCGGACGGCGCGAGCCGTCGAGGTCGGCAACCTGTCGGTGAACTCGAACTCCTCGGTGCGCTACTCGACGCCGTTCGGCGGCTTCAAGCAGTCCGGTCTGGGCCGTGAGCTGGGTCCGGACGCGCTGGAGGCATTCACCGAGACCAAGAACGTCTACATCGCTACCGAGGACTAGGGTGGACGTCGCTGGATTGCCGCGCAAGAAGAACCGCCCGATCGAATGATCGGAGGGGTTCCTTTGAGTTCGTGGCTACGTTCAGGCGGAGCGGGCTCGCCGTCCGCGAAGGACTTCCAGTCGCTCGGCCAGGACCTCTTCCAGGTCGTCGATGCTGCGACGCTCGAGGAGCATGTCCCAGTGCGTCCGCGGCGGCTTGCCCTTTTTCGCGGCCGGCTCGTCGCCGCCCACCAGTCGGGCCAGTGACCCGTCGTTCTTGCATTCCCAGACCAGCGGTACCTCAGCGTCATCGGCAAAGGGGACCGCGAATGAGTGACCGTTCGCGCACCTGTACTGCATCAACTGGCGCGCGATCGGCTCAGCGTTGCGGTCGGTCTCGTAGCTGATGCTCCCAAGCCGGCTGCCGCGCAATGAGCGCTCTCCCATTGTGTTCCCTCCCTGGACTGTGCTTCTGAAACCAACGAGCGACCGACCGGGATGATTCCCGAAGCCGGCACGCAGCCCTTTGGTGTCCTTGCTCACCATTCGGATCCTGTCCCGCCTTCGGATTGCCCTGGACGGAAACTCTCTGCAGCTTTTCCTAGCACACGTGTGTTAGCTTCTTTGCATTAGCACACTCGTACTAGGAGACGACATGAGTACAGAGACATCGGCCGAGCCGGCCCCGCCAGGATCACCTCGACCGGGGCGGCGCAGGCCCCACGTGACCTGGCCGCTGTGGGCGGGCCTCGGGATCTGGCTGGCCTGCAACGTTGCGGTGCTGGTCGGCGGCGCCGACGGAATCGGCTTCGATATGCCGGACATGGCTGGCTGGGTCGGAGCCGACACCCGCCCTGATCTGTCGAGGTCAGCCTGATGCGTACGCCAAAGGCAGCATGGGGGACTGGCATCTTTCTGGTCTGGGTCCCAGGGGCGGTGGCCGGCGGCATTCCGTTCTGGATCGCTGCCTCCGGAACCGGCCCGCAGTGGCAGAGAAATGGGGCTAGCAGCACGCTCGGCTGGATGTGCATCGCGCTCGGATCGGCGGGACTGCTGGACTCCTTCGTCCGGTTCGTCATCGATGGCCGAGGGACGCCGGCCCCCATCGCCCCCACCGAGGTCCTGGTCGTCCGCGGGCTCTACCGCTGGGTCAGGAACCCGATGTATGTCGCTGTCCTGCTGGTGATCCTCGGTCAGGCCCTGCTCTTCGCCGCACCGCTGGTGCTCGGGTATGGGGGAGTGGTCGCGATCGCGGTGACCAGCTTCGTCCACTGGTATGAGGAACCGACCTTGGCGAGACGTTTCGGTGATCAGTACACCGCCTACCGCGCGGCGGTCCCCGGATGGTGGCCGAAGCGTCCCGTCGATGCGAACCGAGCGAGAGCCGTCTAGCGCCCTGGAAGTCCTTGTGCCTAATGCGCCGCGTCGAGGTCGACCGCGGGCGGGCGTACGCCGGCCAACGCGATCGTCCCGATCGCCAGCACCAACAGAATGCCGATGATCCCGGCTCGGTCTGAGTCGAAGGCGAAGGTAAAGAAGCCGACCAGGCTCGGTGCCAGGAAGGACACCGCGCGGCCGGTGGTCGCGTACAGCCCGAACATCTGCCCCTCCCGCCCGGGCGGAGTCAATCGGGCTAGGTAGGTACGCGATGAGGACTGCGCCGGGCCGACGAACAGGGTTAGGGCGAGTCCGAAGATCCAGAACGACGTCGGCCCGGAGAGGAACGCGAGGATTCCGCCGCTGACCAGCATCCCGATCAGCGACCCCATGACCACTGCCTTGGGCCCGATCCGGTCGTCGAGGCGACCACCCAGCAGCGCCCCGAGCGCCGAGGCCACGTTCGCCGCGACGCCGAAGATGAGCACGTCGGCTTCGTTGATGCCGTACACGGTCACCGCCAGGACGGCGCCGAAGGTGAAGATCGCGGCCAGACCGTCCCGGAACAGCGCGCTCGCGCCGAGGAAGTACACCGTGTGCCGGTCGGTCCGGTAGAGCTCCTTCAGATCGGCGAACAACTTCTTGTACGACGCGAAGAAGCCGAGGCGCTTCGCCTTGGGCAGTCCCGGAGTCTCCGGCACCTTGAGCAGGACCGGAATCGCGAACAGCGCGAACCACAATGCTGCCACGATGGCGATCAGCCGGATGTTCAGTCCACCGTCGGTGCTGATCCCCAGCGCGCCGCGGGTGTCACCCTCCCCGACGACGAACCCGACGTAGACCAGCAAGAGCAGAATTATCCCACCGAAATAGCCCATGGCCCAGCCGAATCCGGAGACCCGGCCGATGTTGTCCGGGGTCGAGACCTGGCGCAACATCGCGTTGTAGGAGACCGAGGCAAACTCGAAGAAGATCGACCCGAGGGCCAGCAGCACGAGACCGAGCCAGAGGTAGGAGTATTCGTCCCGGACGAAGAACAGGCCGGCGGTGGCCACGACGACCAACCCGGTCCAGACGCCGAGGGAGAGTTTCCGATGCCCGCCGGCATCCGCACGCTGTCCGGTCACCGGGGCCAGGAGCGCGATGAACAGCCCAGCGATGCCGATCGACCAGGCGAGATAACTGTTCGCGCTGATCGAGCCGGGAAGATCCGCGCCGACCGAGTCAGTCAGATAGACCGAGAAGACGAAGGTGAGGATGACCGCGTTGTAGGCCGCCGAGCCCCAGTCCCACAGTCCCCAGGCAAGTACTTGGCCCCGGCCCCCCGATGCCTCGACCGAACGATCATCCACCGCCGCAGTGCTCACCGTTTGCCCCCGTATGCCTCGACTTCGGTGCTCATGGACCGGCAGCCTAGGGGGTTTTCCGGGCTGCCGTGATCAGCGCCCGCAGCTCCGCAGGAACCTTCCCGCCGGGAAAGGCGGCTGTGCTGTTGTCCGGACATGGCCGGGTCGGATCCAGCTGCCGTGGGGTTTGCGGCTCGTGCCGGCGTAGTTCCTGTAGTTGCATCGTGATTGCGGCGATGATCCGCCCGCGCGCGCGGTTGGCGTCGCCCGTCCGGTCTGCGTGTAGATCGTCGAGCGGTACTGGCATTCCCACGTGAACCTTCATCTCCGGTTGCCGCCATACCGCTCGGGCGAAGCTGGCTAGCTTGCGCTTGTCGTCGGCGTAGCAGAGCACCTCATGGGCACCCCATGAGCTCACCGGGATCACCGGAACACGAGTGTTCAACGCCATCCGGGCGACGCCGCTGCGGCCACGCTCGGGCCAGAGGTCACGATCGAGCCCGATCCGACCCTCGGGATAGACCACGATGTGCCCGTTGTTGCGCAGGGCGCTGTCGGTCACGGCCAGGGCGTGTCGGGCATCGCCACTGCCGCGGTCGACGCGGATGAAACCCGCGCGCTCCAGCAACGGCCCGAGCCCCCTGGCGGTCATCAGACCCCGGGTGGCCAGAAAGCGTGGCCGGACGCCTACTTTGTACAGCGACGGTGCGAGCACTATCGGTTCATAGTCCCCGATGTGATTGGCCACCACGATGAGTGGGCCGGCCAGTAACGCTGGATCCACGCTGCCGGTCACTGTGACCCGGCCCGGCAGGCTGGCCAGCGGAGCGCCGTAATGCAGGAGCGCGGCCCAAGCCGGCCATAGGGGTTGCGCCGCGATCAGGCTTTGTCTGCGCACCCAGTCGGGCACGTTGGCGTTCAGCTGCTCTGCCATTGCCCTCTGTCCTGGAGTACCTCGCGTAGCACCGTTGGCGCGTCGGTCATGATGCCGTCCACGCCCAGGTCCAGGGAGGACGTGATCTCGCTCGCCGTGTTCAGCGTCCACACGTGCACCTGCAAACCGAGAGCATGCGCGGTGTCGAGCATTCTCCGGTCGACCACGGGCCGGCCGGCCACTGACATCGGCACCTGCGCGCAGGCCGCTCGTACCCGCAGTACCGTGCTGGCCCGCGGTGAGAACGAGGCGAGCCGAAGGGCTGCCACACCGCGCCTGCCGAGGGAGGTACACAGTCGGGGACCGAGGACTCGGCGCGCCGCCTGGATGCGAGCATCGATGAAGGATGCGACGCAGACCCGGTGCACGGCATCGGCGCGCCTGATGGCGCCGGTGACCCCGGCAACTGCTCCGGGGGACTTGATGTCGAGATTGATCCGCAGATCCGGGAAGCTGGCCAGGAGTTCGTCGAGCCGGGGGATCGCCTCGGAGCCGGCGATCCGGGCCTTCTTGACCTGCGCCCACGGTAGCCGGTCGATTCGACCGGTGCGATCGGTGACCCGATCCAACGTGCGGTCATGGAAGACGACGGCGACGTCATCGGCGGTGGTGTGTACATCGGTCTCGAGGTAGCGGTAGCCGAGTTCGATGGCCGCCGTGATGGCGCTCAACGAATTCTCTGCGCCGTGGCTGGCCCCGCCGCGATGCACGAACGCCAGCGGCGTGGGGCCGTCGAGGAAGGGAAAATGCGGTGGCCGGTGGCCGGCTCGGGTCACGTCGATACCGACCTGGATGTGGCCGGTCGCGGGGGCGATTCAGCCGGAATCCGGGACATTCCTGCCCGGGCTCGCAGACAGATGATCAGCGCGAAGACCATGACTATGTCGAGGACGACCGCCACGGTCTGGTGCAGCGACCACGCCCGCCGATAACCCAGGCCGGTGACGTCGATATCGATATTGGTCAGTAACAACAGCACCAAAAAGACCCAGCCCAGCAGCCCGCTGGCGATGACCACGGTCCCGGCCCGTCTGTTCAGTGCGGGACCGGCCTTTCGGCCGGCCAGCCCGACCATCAGCATGGCGCCGATGGGCGCTGCGAACAGGCCGAGAACGGCGGCCGCCTGATGTATCTGTCCGGTCAGCGTCAACGGGGCCGGCCACTCGTTGGTCGGCACGAACGCCATCACGACCAGAGCGATGATCCAGGTGGCCGACGGCAGGATGACCGCCCAGCGCCGGGCCGCGCCCAGCTGGTGCGCCCCCCAAAGCAGGAGCGCCGACGCGGCGGCCAGGAGCAGCAAGGTGATCGTGAGCATCCAGCCGTAGCCGCCGACGCCGTACTGGCTGATCGAGACCTCGGGTGGGAACCAGTCGCCGCCGAGGGCCTGCATCGCGACAACCGAGATGGCTCCCATGATCATGACGAGCAATGCTGCATCCAGGATCCGGGCGGTCGAGACCCTGCGACGACCCGACGTATCGTCCACACATTGATGGTGTCACGTACGCGGGTCGACGACGCCCTCACTGCAGGACCCGCTTCGACCGTGCGGAGTGGCTACGACCAGTTCGGTTCTCATGCGCCGATAAGCGACATTATGTCAAATAGTGCCCTGACACGGTCACCGCTTGCCCCTGTCCTCCTCCCCTCTAGGTGGTGAGACGCCGGCGAGTGCCTTGAGGATCAGTGGATCCGCGCTGGTCAGATGTCGACCTCGGGACATTGCCGATGCGCGGCGCCAGATCGCCTGCCCTCGTCGGCGACCGACTACGTGCTGACGGGTTGACGCAGGATGGTCTTGAGTCGTGCTGGCTCGGTCTTGCGGGCATCGGAGAGGTAGATCTCGTGATGGCGACCCTTGAGGGTCAATCCGTTTGCTGGGAGGAACTCGTGATGCAGGCGGTCGAGCGTGCGCGCCTCGTCGTCGTACGGGCCCACGTGGAGGATCTGCACGCTGCGACCTTCCGCGTAGCGTTCGAAGCGGATGAGGTCAAGGGACGGGAGATGCTTCTTCCGCGCGGCCGCCAGCGCTTCATCGACCAGCTCGGGGGTGATCCAGTCGGGCTGCGCGATCATCATCGTCCAGTCCCACGCGCTCTTATCGCGGGTTCGGAAGACTTCCGGGTCGTCTGCGGACCATAGTCCTTCCAACGGGCCGACCGTGTGCACCTTCCCGAGCCTGGTCTGCGTCACGGCGCGGACAGAGTAGGACACCGCGTAGAGCGCCTCGATGGCCTCGCGATAGGCGGTCGAGGTGTTCGGGTCGCCGTGCCCATCGATCATGAGGAATCCCAGCGGCGGCACCTCGACGATCTCGAAGTCCCCGGGCTTCGGCGCGTAGAGGTCCTTACGTTCCTTCTTGATGTCGTAGGTCTGCATCGTCCTCTCCTTCAGGGTGATCAGAATGGTCTCGATCCACGCCGATTCGGCCCGCAACATCGCGATTCCGTGATCGAAGATCGCGCCGACGAACGCCTCGAGCGGCTCCTGCGCGGCGCGGGCAGCGCACATCGACTCGACGCGCCCCGCAACACCCTCGCGCCGGCGCCGCAACGACTCGGCGATCTGGCCCGGTGGGAGCATGGGGCTGTTGGCCATCCCGACCAACACCGGGGCATGCATCGGTGACACCAGTTCCAGGGCGCTACGGGTGCCCTCGACGCAGGCGGCGACGCCCGCGGACGTGAGTGTGTAGGTGCGTCGGGCCTTCTGTCGACCGCTGACGCGCTCGCTGGAGACCAGTCCGCGGGACTCCAGCTTGTTCAGCACGTAGTAGATCGAGGAGAACCCCAGCGCGGTCCACTCCCGCACGCCCCGCTCCGCGATCACCGTCTCCAGGTCGTACCCGTGCCGAGGCCGCTCCGCGACGAGTCCGAGCAGAACGAGCTCCGCATCAGTGAGACCAACGACCATGCAGCGATTCTAGTACTAGAATACAGGCGTGTCGACGGAGTCGCCAACTGCACTGGGAGACGGTCAACTCCGACCCGGCCGACCGGGTCACCCTCGACGAATCGATCAACATGGCCTTCCTCGTCGTGCTCGAATCGATGACCCCGGCCGAGCGCGTCGCGTTCATCCTGCACGACGTGTTCGGCTACTCCTTCACCGAAGTGGCCGAGATCGTCGGCCGTACGCCGGCGGCCTCGCCAGCGCCGAACTCCGCCCGATCGAAGGCGGCGAACAGGTCGCGCGCGCCTTCATCGAGCTCGCCGGCAGGGCGCCCAACCTGACGATGTTGGAGCGAACCGTCAACGGTCAGCCGGGTCTGGTGGCCCAGCTTGATGGCGTCACCGTGGCGGTGATCGCGTTCGACGTCGCAGACGACCGGATCAAGCACGTCTGGGCAGCACGGAACCCCGAAAAGCTCCGACCTTGGACGACGGGCTGACGCGGAGATCGTTGCGACGACCGGGGCGACAGAGGACCTGGTTGTGTTCGAGACGTTCGGGACGCGGCGCCCCGGACGGATGGACCCAGGACATCGCGACCACCCCGGCGACCTGCTCGTCGTTGGCGGACTGCACCAGCAAGATTCGGTTCGTGACCAACAATGGCACCAGTCCGAGAGCCAGCTTCAATCCCCCGGGGCCGACCGCCGCCCACCACCGAGCCCCCTCGTGGGTCGGTCGCGAGAATGGACATCAGATTGGCGTCGACCCATTCGGGTTCATCGACGCGTTGTCGGCATCAAGTTCGTTGAGCACGATCTCGCCGAGGTAGCAGTCGTCCTCGGCGCGGATGATGGCCCAGTCGGCGCGGTCCGCTTGCTCGGCTAAGCCCTTGAGGTGGTTGCTGATCTGTTCCTGAGTAAACGTGGCATGCGTGCCGGTCAGCCGCCTGCTCTCCTCGTTCGCCAGCAGTGCCGACAAGCCGTCGAGATGCTGGGCGCCCTGGGGTTCCAGACGTAGTCGATCGGTGGTCAGGATGGCGACGTCGGTCAGTGCGGCGGCGAAGATCACAGGGTCTCCTCTCGATGCTCGGGCTTCTGCTCGAGACTGGGACCGTGCAGGCGATCGAGCGGGTGTGGGTGTCGATCGTGACGACGCAGCCGGCACCGCCCGCTTGGGCGATCGCGGCGAGCGCCGTGGTCGCGTTGTTGATGGTCGTTGATCCTCGGCTGTGGCGGCGCACCCGGCATCTGATCACCACCGCACACGAAGGGTCCCACGGTCTGGCCGCGCTACTGACCGGCCGTCGGCTCAGCGGCATCCGACTGCACTCCGACAGCTCCGGAGTCGCTCTGTCCAAGGGCCGCAGTTCGGGTCCAGGCATGGTGCTGATGCTGATGGCGGGATACCTCGGCCCGGGTCTGATCGGCCTCGGCGCCGCGGTGCTACTCGCCGCCGGCTATGCCGTCGCGGTCCTCTGGTTGCTGCTGGTGCTGCTGGCCCTGCTGTTGGTTCAGATCCGGAACTGGTTCGGCCTCTGGTCGATCCTCGTTACCGGTGCGATGGTGTTCGCGGTGTCCTGGTTCGCCTCGGAGGAAGTGCAGTCCGGCTTTGCCTACCTGGTGACCTGGTTCCTCCTGCTGGGTGCGCCGCGGCCGGTCATGGAACTGCACCGTTCGCGGCGTGGCCGGGCTCGCGACTCCGATGCCGATCAGCTCGCCCGGCTCACCGGCGTGCCGCCGATCGGCTATGTCTGCCTTTTCCTGGTCGTCACAGTCGGCGCACTGTGTGCCGGCGGCTGGTGGCTGCTGACCGGAGAACTTGGGCAATGAGACTGGGCCTCGATCGCCTTGCTGGACGCCAGATCGGCTCAGCCGGACCGGAGTTGGCACAGCACTGGCGATCGCGGCGCTTTGCCTGTTCTATGGGGGTGTGCGCAGTACGCGCGGCAGCGCGACAATCCGGGCGTTTGGCACGCGCGTGCTGGTCGTGACGTTGACCGTCTCGACCTGGTCCTTGGCCCCGGCTCGACCCGCGGCCGCGCAGGAATCCGACCAGTTGACCGACAGCCCCGCGGTTTCTCTGCCGGAGGAGATTTTCGCCGGCTCCGGGACCAAGGACGATCCGCCGGTGAATATCGATGCCGTGTCGGTCTACGCTGCCGAACGCGGCCTGGTCGGGGTCGCCGTCTTCGATCGGCGAACGGGTACCTACGACGACAACGGGGCCGCCGCGCACAGCCCGATGGGTTCGGCATCAGTGATCAAGGTCCTGATGGCCGAGGAAATCCTGCACCGGGCGGCTATGGGGCAGATTCAGCTGGGCCCGACGGAATACGCCAGCATCGAGACCATGCTGGTCGACTCCAACGATCCAGCTGCCTCCAGCCTGTACAGCCAGTTCGGCGGTGTCGCGCTGATCATGGCCGCCCTGACCCGCCACGGAATGACCGAATCAAGCGCACCGGCAGACCCTCAGTACTGGGGCAACACCAAGATCAGCGCACACGACATCGCGGTCTTCTACAACAGCATGCTCGCCGGCTCGTTACCAGCGGAAAGTCGTGAGTACCTGCTTGATCTGCTTCGTCGCACAGCCCCTGTTGCCTCTGCCGGCTTCGGCCAGATCTTCGGCCTGGCTGGTGGCGACCCGACCCTGAATGTGGCGGTCAAACAAGGCTGGATGTGTTGTCTGGACGGGGTCCGCAATGTGCATAGCACCGCCGTGCTCGGCGATCAGAACCGTTACGTCGTCATCATCCTCACCCAGTACTCCCCCGATTTGCCCTGGGAACACGGATTGACCACCACCACCGAGCTGGCCCAGTTGGTCCTGGACCAACTGGAAGTCTGAGGCCCCCGGCCCACCAAGAGGGTCGGAATCGACTGCCGGATCCCGATGTCTACCGTGGAGATAGGTCAGTCAGTCACAACAGAGGGAGATTTCCGTCGATGGCCAGCAACCTGCGTGACCCCTACGATTCGCTTCCCGACGTCGCATCCTTCGAGGTTCGTAGTGACGACATCGGCGATGGGCAGCGGGTGCCGGATCCGCACGCAAGCGGCGCCATGGGTGTGCCCGAGGGCAAGGACGTCTCCCCGCACCTGAGCTGGTCTGGATTTCCTGCGGCCACGAAGAGCTTCGCCGTCACCATGTACGACCCGGATGCCCCGACGGCGAGTGGCTTCTGGCACTGGGCCGCCTTCGATCTTCCTGTCTCGGTCACCGAACTGCGCAGTGACGCGTCCAAGGACGACATGCCCGAGGGTGCTGTGCAACTGCGCAACGACGCCGGCCAAGCCGGCTATGTCGGCGTTGCTCCGCCGCAAGGACATGGCCCGCACCGGTACTTCACCGTCGTACACGCAGTGGACGTGGAGACCCTCGACCTACCGGCCGACAGCACTCCCGCTTATCTCGGCTTCAATCTGTTCGGGCACACCCTTGCGCGAGCTGTGATCGTTGCGACCTACGAACAGTGACCTCTTCCGCGGGAGGACCACCGGGCTCTCCTGCCGAGTACCCGCCGGCGGATCGACTCGACCTGATCGAGGAACTGCACGGTCATCAGGTCGCCGACCCCTACCGATGGCTGGAGGACCCGAAGTCAGCGCAGACCCGGCAATGGGTTGCGGCGCAAGGACAACTGTTCGAGTCCACGAGTGCTGAATGGAAAACCCAGCCCGAGTTCGCAGCGCGGATCACGGAATTGTTGGGCACCGGGGACATCGGGCTTCCTCGGTTCCGCGGCCGCCTTTGTTTCTTCACTCGACGGGCCTGCGACGGTGAGTTGCCGGGGCTCTACGTACGCGACGACTCAGCCAACCCGCTCACAGAGCGGATCCTGATCGATCCGCTGGCCATCGATCCGGCGGCCACCACGACCCTGGATTCCTGGAACCCCTCCCCCAGCGGCGCGCTGGTCGCGGTGCTAATCAGCGCCGGTGGGACGGAGGACTCCGAGCTACTGGTGATCGACGTGGCCACCGGGGAAACCGTGGACGGCCCGATCGACCGGTGTCGATTCTCCTCGATCGGCTGGCTGCCCGACGACGGCGGCTTCTATTACGTACGCCGCGAGGACCCGGCCGGGCTTGCCGAAACCGAGGCTTCCTACCACCGCCGGATCCGGTTGCGCCGCTTCGACCGTCGCCCCGACGAAGACATCGTGGTCTTCGGCGACGACCGCGACAAGGCAAGCATCTTCTCGGCCCAGACCGACGCATCCGGTCGTTGGCTGGTGCTGCACAGCCAGATCGGCACCCAACACAGCAACGAGGTATGGCTGGCCGACCTCGAAGCAGGCGACCCGGATCGCCCGCAACTCGTACCGGTCATCACCGGACGTCAGGCCGAGACCAGGGCGCACGTAGCCGACGACGGTCGGCTCTACCTGCTCACCGACCTCGACGCACCTCGATTCCGCCTGGCCGTCACGGACCCACAAACCCCGGGGTTGGAGCATTGGAAGACGCTCCTGCCCGAGGACACCGAAGCGGTATTGAACGACGTTGCCGTGGTGCACCGGGCCGACCGCCCGGTTTTTCTGGCCCTACGTGCCCGTCATGCACTGAGCGAGATCAGCGTGCATGACCTACGGACCGGAGAATCATCCGGCTCGGTTGCCCTGCCCGCACCCGGCACGGTGACTGAGCTGGTAAGCCGCTTCGGCGGCGGGCACCAGGTGTGGTTCGACCTGACCGCCTTCGACAGCCCCACGTCTGCGTACTGCTTCGACGCCAACACTGGTCAGCTCACATTGCACGAACGCTCCCCGGGCTCGGTGACGCCGCACGTCCAGATCGAGGTACAGCAGGTCAGCTGTACCTCGGCCGACGGGACGCTCGTGCGGATGTTCGTCGTCGCGCAGGCCGTACGCCCAGATCGGCCGCGGCCGACCGTACTGACCGGATACGGCGGCTTCAACATCTCCCGTTCACCGACGTATTCGCCTTGGGCGATCGCCTGGGTCGAGTCGGGCGGAGTGTACGTCTTGGCCAACCTGCGCGGCGGCAGCGAGGAGGGCACCGCCTGGCACGAGGCCGGCTACCGGGCCGACAAGCAGAACGTCTTCGACGATTTCAACAGCGCGGCCGAGCACCTGATTTCGACAGGTTGGACCACGCCCGACCTGCTCGGAATCCAGGGAGGATCCAACGGCGGGTTACTGGTCGGCGCGGCCATGACTCAGCGACCCGAACTCTACCGAGCGGTCGTCTGCTCGGCCCCCCTGCTGGACATGGCCCGGTACGAGAGGTTCGGCCTGGGTCGGTTCTGGAGCCATGAGTACGGCTCAGCTGACGACCCGCTGGAGTTTGGGTGGCTGTTGGGCTACTCGCCTTATCACCATGTCCGCCCGGCCGCCTATCCGGCCACTCTGTTCACCGTCTTCGACGGCGACACCCGGGTCGACGTGCTGCATGCCCGAAAGATGTCCGCCGCGCTGCAGGCGGCGACGTCGGTCCCGGTGAACGAATGCCCGATCCTGTTCCGGCTGGAGACCGGGGTGGGTCACGGCGCGCGGGCCGCCTCGCGGACGGCCGGTCTGGCTGCCGATCAGCTCGCATTCTTCGCCCACTATCTGGCCATTGGGTGACAACGGTGTCAGCAGGACGCCAGACAGGTGGTGCCGGCCTGGGCGAAGCCGACCCGCTCGTACACCCTGGCCGAGTCGTCATCACCGGCCGAGAGAAAGACCAGCGAACACTCCTGCCGGGCATCAGCTACCAGGGCCGCCGTGAGTGCGGCCCCGAGGCCCCGACCGCGAAAGTCGGGCAGGGTACCGACGCCCACGATCTCCGAGATCACCTCGTTGCCCACGACAACGGGGTGATGGGATCCGACCGCCAGCAGTCGAGTTCCCGACATCGCGGCCATCATGACGGTGCGGCCGTCGGCGATCCGGGCCCGAAGATGTGCCACCGCGGCCTCTGTCGGGTCAGGACTCGCCTGGCCCGGACCGTCGTTATCGTCAGTCTCGGAGAACGCGCGGGCCGAAAGGTACAGATAATCCCGCAGCGCCGGCTCGTCAGCTCCAACCAGAAACAGCCGTACGCCGCCGGGCAACATCACGTCAACTGGGTCGGCCACTACCAGCAGCGGCCCGTCCACAGTGGACAGCCCAGCGCGGGAGGCCGCGACACGCATGGACGGCGTCGCCTCGGCCAGCCATTCCAATGCCTGCGGTACATCTAATTCGCGCATTCGCGCACACGCCCGATCGATGTCCTGCGGGACCACCTCGCTCACCCCGAGGCGCGGCCGCGCGTAGTAGGACCAGGGCCCGTTGCCCACGAACAGGGTGAGTGAGCCAACCTCCTCGACGCGCGCGTCACTGCGCGGAGCGGCGTCGTAGTAGCGCTCCACTCTCTGCAGTGTTGCGTCGACCGTCACGTTGGCACCCTAGCTGCGTCGAGGGTGGTCTCCCAGGCAGGATGAGGCGGTGGCGATCACGGGCAATGGGAGCCCCTCTCCGTTCGTGACCTTCGACAGGGCGAGCTGGCGCTCCCTGGCAGCGAGTACGCCGCTGCCCCTGGCGCCGGAGGAGATCACCCGCTTGCGCGGTCTGGGCGACACGGTGGATACCGACGAGGTGGCCACCGTCTATCTCCCGCTCTCGCGGCTGCTGAACCTCTACGTCGCCACCGTGCAGGGACTTTGGTCGGCCCAGTCGCGCTTCCTGGGCTCTGGTGAGGCAAAGGTGCCATTCGTCATAGCCGTGGCCGGAAGTGTCGCGGTGGGCAAGAGCACCACCGCTCGGATCTTGCAGGCACTGTTGTCACGATGGCCGGATCATCCGATGGTCGAACTAGTGACCACCGATGGATTCCTCTATTCCAACGAGGTGCTCAGCGCCCGAGGTCTCTTGCACCGCAAGGGTTTCCCTGAGACCTACGATCAGCGTCGACTGGTTCGCTTCCTGTCCGAAGTGAAGTCCGGCGCAGCGTCGGTCGTGGCACCGATGTACTCGCATCTGCTTTACGATGTCGTGTCGGGGCCCGGCATACCCATCGAGAGTCCGGACATCCTGATCCTCGAGGGCCTCAACGTCCTGCAGTCCCGGGCCCGCGCCGACGGCCGCCTCCCGGGAGTCTTCCTGTCGGATTTCTTTGACTTCTCGGTCTTCGTCGATGCCGCGGAAGGCGATATCCGGCGGTGGTACGTCGAACGCTTCCTTGCCTTGTGCTCGACCGCGTTCCAGGACGAGAAATCGTACTTTCACCGGTACGCCCGGCTGAACGAGGCCGAGGCGGTGGCCACTGCGGAAGCGATCTGGGCCGGGGTCAACGCCCCGAACCTGGTGCAGAACATCGCTCCCACGCGCTCCCGGGCGAAACTGATCCTGCACAAGGCGGCCGACCACTCGGTTCGAAAGGTGCTGCTGCGCAAGCTCTGACGATCAGAACCAGGTGCTGGACCACGGGGGCGCGGCGGTCGAGAACATCAGGTCGGTGCTTTCCAGCGCGCCACTACGGTGTTCCTCGGCCTGTCCGGCACGGGCCAACTGTCGCACGGAATACCCGCCCAGCAGGGCCGCTCCAAGAGTGCTCACCGGCATGCTGATGTCCGGCGACCGGGTGCTTACCCCGCACTGGGCTCCGTTCGGCCCGCCGGTGAGTTCGTACCGTCCCGAAACAAGCCCCTGATGGTCGATGACCTCGAGAACGACAGTGCCTTCCACGCGGTACCGGCGGGCAGCCAAGGCCGCTGGAACGTCCACAACCCGGCACCAGAGGAAGTCGTGTCGTTTGGAGGCGCGTGCCCGGCGCGGATCGGTGAGCAGCCAGGGCAGCACCTCGTCGACAGGTCGGTCTCCCGCGATCACTTCGGTGACCAGATCGACAGAGAGCAGATAGCCCCACAGCGCCCTATCGGCTTGCACCCCAGCGCTGAGCAGAGTGTCCACGGTCAGAGTGGCTGCGGGCAGCATTGCCTCCCACGTAGTCTCGACTCGGTAGCGAACAGCGCCGATCACCGAGCCCGCGGCGTCGCGGGCAAGCACATGGAAGGCACGCGGAACCTCGGGCCGAGTGGGTAGTTGGACGATCCCGAGATCGACGTCCCAGAACCAGTCGGGTCGGCTGATCTCGCCGACCTGCCGGACGCGGATCCGCTCGTACAGCTCGGCGGCGGCCGTACGGAATTCGGTCAGGTCCACGAACTCGACTGAAGCGGAGGAAGTCTCGACGAGTGCGGTGCGGCGAGTGTCGACAGAGAAGCTTTGTACTTCGGTACTCGGCCCGTACCCCCAGCGACCGTAGATCGGCCACTCGGCGGCGATCAGGATGCTCACCGGCTCTCCGCGGTCTCGGCAGGCAGCGAGCTCCGCCGTGACCAGGCGGCCGGCCAGTCCCCGGCGTCGGTGGGTCGCGGTGGTGGTGACCTGGGTCACTGCGGACACCGTGAGCGGGATGGCGCCCGGCATCGTGAGTTCGACCGGGAAACTGCGCAGAGTTGCCACGATCCGGTCACCGTCGAAGGCGCCCCAGGTTCGCTCGAGCGGGAGAAAGGCACGGCGCTGCTCGGAATCATCGACGTCGGACGGGTTCAGAAAGCCACGGCGTACGGCCACGCTCCACGGATGCAGTTCATCGGATGTGATCGTCCGGATCTCGGCAGCCATGTGCGCAAGCGTAGGAGTTCCCACCAACGGCTTATCTCGTTCGCACCAGCATCCTTGGCTGCCAGGGAACCGATCCGGCTCAGCCGCCGTCGGAAATCCAGCTCAGTCGATTTGGGTATCGGAGGCGCATCAGCGCGGGCATCGCCGTGATCAGATCGTTGTGCACACTTATCGGGTACCCCGGTGGCCGACACGCTGGTGTCCACCTAGGCTGGGTCAAGCGTCACCTGCGTCACACTGTGCATGCGGCTTCCCCGCCGGCACGAACCGCACGATTCAGATTAGGAATGAGTGAGTAAGACGAACACCATGTGTCCCCACCAGCCCTGCTGTCCCACCGCGGACAGCGCCGGTCGCGACGCCGCTCATGTCTTGCACAGCCGCCCTGAACAGGGGTGGAGCCTGCTGTGCAATGGCGTGGTCCTCTTCGAAGACAACGGCGAGATTCTGCCCAACGGCAGGGTCATCTCCTCTCGCCGCCCGCAGGCCGCCGCGGTCTGAACACGCGCGTCCCGCTGCCTGCACGACGCACCAAACCTGTTCTCGCCAGCAGCAAGGCCAGCCCGGCTGAGCTGAGCTCGCCTCCGTTCAGTCGGCGTACTCCGAGACCGGCGGACAACTACAGACCAGATGTCGGTCCCCATAGGCTCCGTCGATCCGCCGGACCGGGCTGAGATAACTTCGCCCGGCCAGCGACGGCACCGGGAACACCGCCAGGTTCTGGTCGTAGGGATGATCCCACTCCCGAGTCAACATCCTGAGCGTATGCGGGGCCTGACGCAGCGGGTTGTTGCCCGCCTCCCACTCCCCCCGCTCGACCGCCCGGATCTCGCCACGGATCGCGATCATCGCCTCGACGAAGCGATCCAGTTCGGCGAGATCTTCGCTCTCGGTGGGTTCGACCATCAAGGTTCCGGCAACCGGGAAGCTCATCGTCGGGGCATGGAAGCCGTAGTCGATCAGCCGCTTGGCGATGTCATCCACGGTCACCCCGGATGCCTTGGTGACCGGCCGGATGTCCAGGATGCACTCGTGTGCCACCAGGCCGTCCGCACCGGCGTACAGGATCGGGTAGTGCTCGCGAAGCCGGGTGGCGACGTAGTTCGCCGCCAGGATCGCGCTCTGCGTCGCCCGTCGCAGGCCGTCCGGGCCCATCAGCCGGATGTAGGCCCAGGAGATCGGCAGGATGCCGGCTGACCCCCACGGCGCTGCCGAGACCGGGCCGGGACCGGTCTTCGGCCCGGCAGCCTCGGTCAGTGGATGGTTGGGCAGGTACGGGACCAAATGCTCCCGTACCCCGATCGGCCCCACACCAGGTCCGCCTCCACCGTGCGGGATGCAGAAAGTCTTGTGCAGGTTCAGGTGACTGACGTCCGAGCCGAACTTTCCCGGCCTGGCGAGGCCGATCAGCGCGTTCAGATTTGCCCCGTCGACGTAGACCTGTCCGCCGGCTTCGTGCACAGCCGCGCAGATGTCGGTGATCGCCGTCTCGAAGACCCCATGTGTCGACGGGTAGGTGATCATGATGGCGGCCAACTCACCGCGATGCCTCTCGACCTTGGCGTTGAGGTCGTCGAGGTCGACGTTGCCCGCTACGTCGCACGCGACGACCACAACTCGCATGCCGGCCATGACCGCGCTTGCCGCGTTCGTACCATGCGCTGAGGACGGGATCAGGCAGACGGTTCGCGCCTGCTCACCGTTGGCGTCGTGATAGGAACGAATCGCCAGCAGGCCGGCGAATTCGCCCTGCGCCCCGGAGTTCGGCTGCACGCTTATGGCGGCGTATCCGGTGATCTCGGCTAGATCGGCACAGAGTTCGGAGATCAGCTGTTGGTAGCCGGCCGTCTGATCTGCGGGCGCGAAGGGATGTATTCCGGCGAATTCCGGCCAGGTGATCGCCTCCATCTCGGCCGCGGCGTTCAGCTTCATCGTGCAGGAGCCCAGCGGGATCATCGTGCGATCCAGGGCCAGATCCTTGTCCGACAGGGACCGCATGTAGCGCAACAGCGAGGTCTCCGACCGGTAGGCGGAGAAGACCGGGTGGGTGAGGTAGCCAGAGGTACGGCGCAGCTGCTCGGGAATCAACTCGAGCTCGCTCTCGGCCCCCTCTGCATACGCCAGGTCCACGGTGGACGTGCCGAACGCCTTGGCCACCGAGGCGATGTGCTCGGCCGAGGTCCGTTCGTCGCAGGAGATGCTCACATGATCGGCGTCGATGCGCCGCAGGTTGATGCCCTCTTCGAGCGCTGCTGCCAGGATCTCGTCTGCCCGACCGACCACCCGTACGCTCAGGGTGTCGAAGAATGGCGTGTCATGCACCTGAATTCCGTTGTCGCGTAACGCTTTTGCCAGCGATGCGGCATGGCTGTGTACGCGCCGAGCGATGGCCGCAAGCCCTTCCGGCCCGTGATAGACCGCATACATCGAGGCGATCACGGCCAGCAACACCTGGGCCGTGCAAATGTTGGAGGTCGCCTTCTCCCGTCGGATGTGCTGCTCACGGGTCTGTAGGGCCAGGCGATAGGCGGGGTCCCCGTCGGCGTCCACCGACAACCCGACCAGCCGCCCCGGCAGCTGCCTGGCCATCCGCTCGCGAACGGACATGTAGCCGGCGTGCGGGCCGCCGAAGCCCAGTGGGATTCCGAAGCGCTGGGTAGTTCCGACGACGACGTCGACGTCGATCTCACCCGGTGGACGTAACACGGTGAGCGCCAACAGGTCGGCGGCAGCAACCACCACCATTCCCCGCTCGTGTGCTTGGGTGACCAGTGCGCCATGATCGCGAACGGCACCACTGGCCCCCGGGTACTGCACCAGCACGCCGAAGAACTCTCCGTCCGGCAGATCGCCGCTCAGGTCGGCGACCACGACATCGAGCCCGAGCGGTCGGGCCCGCGTCTGCAGAACAGCCAGCGTCTGCGGAAACACATCTGCATCGACCAGGAACGCGCCGCCCGCGGCGGACTTGGTGGCCCGCCGAGCCAGCGTCATCGCCTCCGCGGCGGCGGTGGCCTCGTCCAACAACGAGGCGTTGGCGACCTCGAGCCCGGTCAGGTCGGCGACCATTGTCTGGAAGTTGAGCAGGGCCTCGAGCCGGCCCTGGCTGATCTCAGGCTGGTACGGCGTGTACGCGGTGTACCAAGCAGGACTCTCCAGTACCCGACGAGTGATCACCGCCGGCGTGTAGTTGTCGTAGTAACCCAGGCCGATCATCGAGGTCTGCACCTGGTTCTTGGCGCCGATCTTGCGCAGCGCGCTGAGCACGTCGACCTCCGAGCACGCGGCCGGGAGGGACAACACCTCGGCCGCACGGATTCCGGCCGGCACGGCGGCTTCGGTGAGCGCGTCTAGGCTCTCGTATCCGACGGCTTGCAACATGCGGTCCGTATCGGCAGGACGGGGGCCGATATGCCGGTCGGCGAAGGTTCTCGCGGCCTCCCGGTCGTACGGCGGGGCGGGTATCAGCACCAGAGCGAAGCTACCAGCGTGGACTTAGGAGACGGCACGCTGCTGACGCCGGCCGGCGAGTTCATCTGGGTCTGCGCCGACGCATCGGCCATCGGCCCGCTCGGCTGGAAGGGTATGCAGCGAACCGGTGAGCTCGCGCAACGCCCCGGACACCGCGATTCCGAACACCCCTTGACCGCCGGCGAGGAGGTCGACGACCTCCTCGGCCGATGTGCACTCGTACACGCTGACGCCGTCGGAGAGCAGGGTGATGTTGGCGAGATCCCGCACGCCACGGCCACGAAGAAACTCGACCGCCTTGCGAATGTTGGGCAGCGACACCCCGGCATCCAGTAGTCGCTTGACCACCTTGAGGACCAGGATGTCTCGAAAGGAGTACAGCCGTTGAGTTCCCGAACCGGTGGCGCCGCGTACGGTCGGCTCGACGAGGCCGGTGCGTGCCCAGTAGTCCAACTGCCGGTAGGTGATTCCCGCCGCGCTGCAGGCCACCGGTCCGCGGAAGCCGACCGCCTCGCGAGCTGCCTCGTCATAGCTGACCCCGGCTACCTCAGCAGTGGAGAAGAGGATCTGCTGGGCCGGTTCGCCCAGATCGGAGGCCGACCCGTCGACACCTGGAAGGTGGCTGCCGCGTTCGCTCATGTCGTGATCTCCTCGGCGATCGGGCCGGCAGACCCTTCCCGCGGCAGCTGCCAGCAGGAGTAAGTCACACCGTGGTAATTGCCACCGACCGTAGGCCCGCAACCGGTGGGAGGTCAACGCGCGATGCGGCGTGTCGAAAAGCTAACCCTCATGCACAGGTCGAGAGTCCTTCCGGATCTACTTAGCTTGCTTGCCGCCGAAGTCCTCCGGGGTGATGGTGTCCAAGAACTCCTTGAACTTCTCCACCTCGTCCTCCTGCTCGTCCGGAATCACGATGCCCACCTCGTCGAGTAGTTCCTCGGCGCCGAAGATCTTCGCGCCGCTTCGGACCGCCAGAGCGACCGCGTCCGAGGGACGAGAACTGACGCGCGGGAAACCGGTGAACAACAGCTCGGCGAAGTAGGTGCCGTCCTTCATCTCGGTGATGTGCACCGCCTCGAGGGTGCCGTTCAACGTCTTGATGACATCGCGTAGCAGATCGTGGGTCATCGGACGGGCCGGCCTGACACCTTGCTGCTCGAAGGCGATGGCAGCCGCCTCGACGGCCCCGACCCAGATCGGCAGGTAACGCTCTCCATCGACCTCTTTGAGCAGCAGAATCGGTTGGTTGGCCGGAAGCTCGACGCGTACGCCTACGACACTGAGTTCGCGCATCGTCATCTTGTCCCCCACCATCGAAGGCCTTGGCACCGTTACCGATGACCGTACACGTCGTCGGGGCAACCGGAGCCGCGACGAAGAACGCCGATCAGCGGCGAATTGCGGCGGGCAGCCCGGTCTTGACCAGGGTGGCGTGCAGCCGGACTGACAGCGCCGCCAGTTCCCGCATGTTCTCCTCAGCGCGAGCACTCGCATCGGGCCCACGGCTATGCAACAAGGGCGCCAGGACCTGCTCGAAGAGCCCGATCTCGCGATCGGCCGCCGCGCGGTAAGCCCGGAGGTGACGTGCCTCGATACCGAACCGCGCCATCTCGGCGATCGTCCGAGCGATCATCAGTGCGTCAGCATCGAAGAACCCGGAACCGGCGGGACGAGGAACCAGGATGCGCAGGTCCATCAGCTGCGCGACCTGATCGAGCGCCAATCCTGTCGCGGCACAGAGTTCCTCGACCGAGACCCTTACATCGCTATTGCCCGAGACGAAGTCCTCGACATCTGGCATCCCGGGAGCAGCCGACAGCCGTGGCGCCCGAGGGGCTCCTCCGTTGGCATCCGGTTGCAGCCCGCGGTCAAGAGCATCCAGGCGCTCCTTGATCACCCGAAGCGGAAGATACTGATCGCGCTGGGCGGCCAGCACGTAGCGCAGTCTGGAGACATCCTCGTCGGAAAACTTTCGGTAACCCGATGCAGTTCTCTCCGGAGTGATCAACTCCTCGGCCTCGAGGTACCGAATCTTGGAAATGGTCACCGAAGGGAACTGCGCTCGAAGTTCGGTCAGCACCTCGCCGATGCTCAGCTTCCCGTCACCATCCCGACTGGAGGCATGCTCTGGGGCGCTCATATCTTGGTCCATACCACCAGGACGGTCACGGCTGGCCCGCAGCATCCCCGCCGGTGGCGCCGCTGGTGAGGAATACCAGTCGGAACTTGCCAATTTGTACTTCGTCGCCGCCGGACAGGATCGCGGTGTCGATCGGTTCGCGGTTGACGTACGTGCCGTTCAGGCTGCCCACATCGCGTACCAGGAAGCCCTGATCCTCACGGGCGAACTCCACATGACGCCGGGACACCGTCACGTCGTCGAGGAAGATCTCACTGTCTGGATGCCTGCCTGCAGTCGTGACATCGCGGTCGAGGAGAAACCGGCTACCTGCGTTGGGGCCACGCTTGACGACCAGTAGTGCGGAGCCTGGTGGGAGCGAGTCGACGAACCCGCCGTCCCCGGAGTGCTCATGCACATCCCCGCCGACCTCGGGCAATTCGGTCGAATCCTCGCCGCCCACCTTGGGGATGACCTTGGTCGTGTCCCCCGTCGGAACCTCATTGCTGCGCGACAAGGCGTGCCCACACTGGGCGCAGAACCGGCTGCTGTCAGGATTCTCGTGCCCACATTGAGTGCAATACACGCCGGCTCATTCTCCTGTCTGTGCTGTTCACAGTTCTGACTTCTTTGGATTGAGGGTCAACCATACGTCGAGGGTCCCCCTGGTGACGCCAGTGCATCCGCACTCGTCGAACGGATCAGGACCGATCGAGGTGATCCTGATAGGCATCCGCGTCCAGCATCTCCTCCAACTGGTCAGCGCCATCGCTGGAGACGGTGATCTCGACCAGCCAGCCATCGCCGTAGGGATCGCGATTGACCAGTTCCGGACTTTCCTCGAGATCAGCGTTGTGTGCCCGCACCGTGCCGTTACACGGTGCATAGATGTCTGAGACCGACTTCGTCGATTCGACCTCACCGAACGGTTCGCCCGCCGTCACGGCGTCGCCTTCAGCCGGCAGCTGCACGAAGACGATGTCGCCGAGAGCGCTCTGCGCGAAATCGGTGATGCCCACGCGTGCAACCCTCGGGTCCTCTGCGGTGAGCAGCACCCACTCGTGCTGCTCGCTGTACTTGCGGTCGTCCGGTACTGCCACTGTCGGGCCTCTCGTCAGGGTCTGGACGTCGGCATAGGGATCCGACGCGATCATCGGATCAGTCATCTGGGTCGGGAGCGGGTTCAGCGTATTCAGGCTCGTCCAGCGGTCGCAAGGCGTCCACGACGACCTGGTCGGCGGGAACGATGTCGATACTTGCACCGGCTTGCAGGACCTTGTCCTCGACACCGCCGGGGATCTGCATCGCCGTGGACAGTGTCTGGCCGTCCCCGATCGCGACGATCACGTACGGGGCCTCGACCGCGATCCCGTCGATCCGAACGTCTCCGGCCTCGCCGACCAAAGCCGTGGATACACCGACTCGCACGCCGGCGACCTGCATGGTCTCAGCGCCGGCGCCACGCAACTCCTGGACGGCGTCGAGCAGTATCGCCGAGTCCACGGTCGAATCCGGGTCACTGATGGTGATGGTCAGCCCGGGGCCCTCCGCTGCGATGGTGCCGTTGAGGATGGCCAGCGCCTCGGCCTGACGTCGAGCCTCCTCGACCGCGGCCGCCGCCGAGTCCTCGCCGCTGCCGAGTTGCTCCAAAAGATCCTGCTGCTCGTTGATCTCGCTTCGCAACCTGTCTTGGCGAGACTGCAGATCGGCCAGGATCCGGGCCAGATCCTCTTCCCGAGCACCGGCCAGGCCCTGGTCGGAGTCGACCGTGCGTAGCTGCACGGCCAGCGCGAAACCGAGTAGGGCGCACAGCACGGCGATCAGCAAACCGGCAACCCAGGACCGCGTTGGAGCAGCTTTCTCGCGGGCCTGCTCGGCTTCCGGGTGCGGTCCTGGATCGGTCGTCGTTGCATCGTCGGTAGCCATGGCTCAGGCCCGAAACACGTGACGACGGATGGCGGCAGCATTTCCGAAGATCCGGATGCCCAGCACGACGATCACGGCCGTCGACAGTTGCGCACCGACACCGAGCTGATCGCCGAGGAAGACGATCAGCGCGGCGATGACGACGTTGGAGATGAACGACACGACGAACACCTTGGCATCGAAGATGTTGTCCAATCGGGCCCGGATCCCTCCGAAGACCGCATCCAGGGCGGCTACCACCGCGATCGGCAGGTAGGGCTGCAGTTCGGTCGGCACGCTCGGGTCGAGCAGGATTCCGGCGGATATCCCCACCAGGAGCCCGAGGATCGGGATCAGCGGACCGGTGCGCAAGCCCCTCACCATGTGCCTACCGGTGCACCGTTGCGGCGTAGTTCCACCGGCTCGGCTTCGGTGACAGCCGCGCCGGTACCGGGCAACAGGTCCAGCTGATCGCTTCCCACGACATCCAGGCCGAGTCCGAAAGCTGCGGCGTAGGAAGCCAAGAGGCGACCGGCGGCCGATTCGAGAAGCTGGTCGAACATGCCCGTCGGCCCGATGGCTTCGATCAGGTAGGGATTGGTGACCGGGCGGAAGTCGACCAGGATGGCCTGACCGGCCGAGCGGATGCTCGTGGTGGGACCCAGCCGCTGCCCGTCGACGGACACAGCCTCGGCACCGGCAGCCCAGAGCTCGTTGACCACCGACTGGATGTCCCGGTCCAGGACCCGGCCGAGATTGTCCCTACCGTCCTCCGGCGCAGGTGCATCCGTCAGCGTGACCGACAGCCCCGGCCCGCGTACGGGCGTCAAACCTGCGGCATTCTCAGCTGCGTCGAGCTCGTCGAGGGCGTCCTGGCCCTCGGTGGTGGCCGCCAGCAGTTGCTCGCGGGCCTGCGTCGCCTCGTCGCGAACGTCGACCAGCCGCTGCGCAAGCAGGTCCCCCGCCGCGCGCTGCGCGGCGATGTCCTCGATGAGTGCCTGGCGCAACTCTTCACGCTGCGGAGCCGACGAACGGACCTGCGAGATGACGACGGCGCTCAGCGCCCCGATCAGCAGGAGACTTCCGGCGAGAACTAGCCGCCTGGTCCAATTCTGTGGTGCGCTTTGCTCTTGGCCGTCGGCTGTACGACGCGCCGCCGCCTCCTCGTACCCCGGGTCGAGTGTCTCATCGAGCAGTCGCCGGAGCATCGACTCCGAACGCGCCCCGCGGCTGATCACAACGGCGCCGGGTGCATGGGATCGTCGATATCGGCGGGGGTCTGGGTGGCGCCTTTCGCGGCGGTGATCTCCAACACCTGACGCAGATACGCGATTCCGGATAGTAGGTAGAGCACCCCGCCCCACGCCGTGAACGCGTAGGCCACCGGGGCCACGATGGCCGCGAACCCCGAGCTGCCCACCGCCAGCAGCAGCAGCGGAAAGGCGTACAGCAGGTTGAAGGTCGCAGCCTTGCCCACGTAATTCACCTGCAGTGCCTGATAGCCGTGCCGGCGCAGGACGAGCAGGCTGAACCCGACCACGACGTCACGGCCGAGGATGATCGCGACGACCCACACAGGTACGACATCGCGGATCACGAACGCGATCAGCGTGGCCAGGATGTAGAGGCGATCCGCCGCCGGGTCCAGCAGGGCGCCGAGCCGGCTGCTCTGGTTGAGCATCCGGGCCAGCTTGCCGTCTGCCCAGTCAGTGACTCCGGCCGCCATCAGGATGGCGATCGCCCAGCCGTCGGCCTCGGGCCCCAGCAGGAGGTAGACGAAGAGCGGTACGCCGGCCAACCGCAAGAACGACAGCAGATTTGGGATCGTCCAGATCCGGTCACCGGCCCATGCCTGAGCTGGCGCGGTCACCGGCTCAGGATTCACGACTGCATCGTGCCATCTGCGGCAAACCGTTCATGGTCACAGGACCAATACAGCGGCGCCGGCGAGCCAGGCGACGGTCAAGCAACTCATCACGCACACGACCGGACTGGCCTACTGGTTCTGGGATCAACACCGACTGGCTGGGCAAGGTCGTCGAGGCGGCCAGCGGGGTCACCCTCGATGTAGCCGTGAAGGAAGGCATCACCGGCGCGATCTACACCCAGTTCCTGCCCTTCGTGACACCGGAGGCGATGAAGATGTACAACGACTTCGAGAAGGCGCTGTACGCCTCGCGGTGACTCGACGAGCCGGCATCAATCGGCGGCAGAGGTGTGGTGCACCGCCTCGACGTTGTTTCCGTCGAGGTCGCGGACGAAGACGCCGTAGTAGCCCTCGTGGTACTCCGGCCAGACTCGTGGCTCGTGCAGTACCTGTGCTCCGGCCTCGCGGGCAGCTTCGTGTACGGCGTCGACGGCGTCCCGGTCGGGTGCGGTGAAGGCGACGTGCACCTCGCGGCTATCCGTGCGCTCGGCGGGTCCCAGCCAGAACTTCGGGAGCCGTCCGGGCCGGCCAAGCCCACGACGATCCCATCGGGCCGTTCGTACCGCATGGCTTCCCGGATGCCGCGGGGGCGCAAGACGGTGACGTAGAAGTTCCTCGACGACTGGACGTCGGAAACCTGCAGAGCGACGTGGTCGAGCATCAGCCAGCGCCTCCTTCTAAAGGCCTTCGGCAAGGACGAAGGAGATGACGAAGCCCAGTGCCGTGGCCAAGGCGCTCGCCGGCCGCCCTCGTTCGAAGGCTTCGGGCATCAGGGTGTCAGCCAAGCTCGCCAGTACTGCTCCCCCGGCGAAGGCCAGCGCGAACCCGAGGGCGGTTTCGTCCACGCCGTTCAGGGCTGCGTAGCCAACCACCACAGCGATGGTCAGCAGCAGGGCGGCCGCGGACCAGATTCCGATGGCGAAACGGGGTGATCGATTGGCGGCGCGCATGGCGATAGCTCCCACCATCGCTTCAGGGAAGTTGCTCGCGAAGATCGCGAAGAGCAGAGCGAGGCTGCCCGCGGTGATCCCGGCCTCGGCGCTGGCGATCAGCGACACGCCCAACGCAGTGTTCTCCGGCACGCCGTCGAGAGTCACAGCGGCCAGCAGCGCAAAGCCGACGGCCGAGCCGGACGGTCCACCCGGGCGGCTCTCGTCGGTCGACTGCTCCAACTTCTCGCTCTGGTCAGCCTCCGCACCCGCCATCGAGCCGGCCAGCCGATCCGACGCCGGCACCTCATCGGGGTCGCCAGCACCGGCCGCCACCCGGCTGTCCAACCATGCGTTGACCACCACGAAGGTTGTCGCACCGACGAACAGACCGCCGGCAGCGGGCAGCACGCCGGCGAGTTCTACCGCTTCCGGGAAGAGTTCAAATGCCAGTGCGCTGATCAGGGTCCCGCTCGCGAAGGCGAGGAACACCCCGGTCACCCAGCGGGGCGGACGCCAGTACGAGCCGAGAATCCCGCCCAGCACCAACGCGCTCGATCCGATGACTCCGATGAGTACCGCGCTGAGCACGCGGGCAGCCTATCCAGTTTGTCGGCATGACAGAGACCGGCTTCGTCGGCATCACCGGCAAGTGGATCGTGCCTCAGGACGACCCGCTCCTCGGGAAGCAGGTCGCGGCGCGCTCCAGTTGCCGCTGTACATCAAGTGCACTCTTGCGAGACAGGGAACGTGAACTTGATCATCCGCGGCGTACAGCAGGCAATGGTGTCCGCGCAGCGCCTGCTGACCTGCCTTTCTCTGTCGGGACGACAGGATTTGAACCTGCGACCCCTTGACCCCCAGTCAAGTGCGCTACCAAGCTGCGCCACGTCCCGTGCGGCGACGACTCGAGGACGAGAGCTGTCCCGGGGGTCGTCGAAGCGGCATCAGATTACCGCACGTACCGCAGTCTGCTCAGGTGCCTCGACGCCCGGCGCCGCGCTCGGACTTCTCTTTCACCCGGACGCTGACCTCGATCGGCGAGCCGGCGAAACCGAAGTCTTCGCGCAGCTTGCGTTCCAGGAAGCGCCGGTAGCCCGCCTCCAGGAACCCGGTCGAGAAGACCAGGAAGCGTGGCGGTCGGATATCGGCCTGGGTGGCATACCGGATTTTCGGCGCCTTGCCGCCGCGCGGGGGTGGTGGTGTGCGATCCACCGTTGTGCGCAGCCACTGGTTCAGCGTCGCGGTAGGCACCCGCTTCTCCCACGATTCGAGCGCTGATTGCAGCGCCGGGGCGATCCGGTTGACTCCGCGACCGGTCAGGGCGGACAGGTTCACCCGGGTGGCCCAGGTGACCCGGGCGAGTTCCCGGTCGACCTCGCGTTCGAGGTCATAGCGTCGATCCTCGTCGACCGCGTCCCATTTGTTCATAGCGAGCACCAGCGCCCGCCCGGACTCGATGACCGCTCCGATGACCCGCTGGTCCTGCTCGGTGATCGATTCGCTGGCATCGATCAGAACGAGGGCGACCTCGGCGGCATCGATCGCGGCCTCGGTACGCAGTGAGGCGTAGTACTCAGTTCCGCTGGCATGAGCGACGCGCCGGCGAAGACCGGCGGTGTCGACGAAGCGCCACTCCTGCCCGTCGAGCTCGACCAGGCTGTCGACCGGGTCCACCGTGGTCCCGGCGACCGAGTCGACCACGGCACGGTCCTCCCCGACGAGCCGGTTGAGCAGGCTGGACTTTCCGACGTTCGGCCGACCGACCAGCGCCACCCGACGTGGCCCGACGAAGTCCTCCCGTTCGCGGGGCGCCTGCGGCAGCGCGTCGAGGATCAGGTCGAGCAGGTCACCGCTGCCCCGGCCGTGCAGCGCACTGACCGGAATGGGCTCGCCCAGTCCCAGGCTCCACAACTCCCCCACGGCCGGCTCGGTGCGCTCGTCATCCACCTTGTTGGCGATCAGCAGCACCGGCCGGTCGCTGCGCCGCAGCACCCGGGCCGCGGCCAGATCGGTCTCGGTCGGGCCCACGGTGGTGTCCACGACGAGGATCACCACGTCGGCGGTCTGCATGGCGCGTTCGGCCTGCTCGGCAATCCGCAACGCGCGGCCGGTCGCTTTGGGTTCCCACCCTCCGGTATCGGTGACCAGGAACTGTCGACCGGACCAGAGCGCTTCGTAGCTCACCCGGTCGCGGGTCACTCCCGGCGTGTCCTGTACGACTGCGGCTCGGCGTCCGAGGATGCGGTTGACCAGCGTCGACTTGCCGACATTGGGCCGGCCGACGACGGCCACCGTCGGCAACGGAGCAGTTGCCTCAGCGTGCGCCGGGTCGGGTGGCTGCTCGCTCATCGGCGCGCCAGCACATTTCGAGTGAAGGACGCCTTGTGCCAATAGGTTCGATACCGGGCGTCCTTCACTCGGAACGTCCGTGGGCGGTCACGGCGTTCAGGATCGCCTCGACGACGTCCTCTCGGCTCAGCTCGGTGCTGTCGATGACGACCGCGTCGGCAGCTGGACGTAGGGGGCTCTCCGCGCGGGTGGAGTCCAACTCGTCGCGCGCACGCAGGCCCTCGGCCAGTGTCGCCATCTCACCAGGTTCGACAACGCCGAGTTGCGCCGCGCGTCTGGCAGCCCGCGCAGCCGGGGTCGCGGTGAGAAAGATCTTGAGCCGAGCGGAGGGAAATACCACGGTGCCGATGTCGCGCCCCTCGACCACCGCGGTCGATCCCTGGGTGAGCCGGCGTTGGGCTGCGACAAGTCGGCGCCGGGCTGCCGGCACCGCGGAGACCGCACTCACCGCAGCCGTCACCTCCGGCGAGCGGATTGCCTCGGTCACGTCCTGGCCATTGACGGTGACGTTGTCGATCTCCGGGTCGGTGTCGATGCCGATCGCCAGACCCGCGGCGCGCTCGGCGACGGCCTCGCCGTCGGCTGGGTCGATGCCCTCGGCCAGAACGACCGCAGTGAGCGCGCGATACATCGCACCGGTGTCCAGATATCCCACCCCCAGCCGCCGAGCCACCTCGCGGGCTACCGACGACTTGCCGGTGCCCGATGGCCCATCGATGGCGATGACCGTGGTGTCATCGTCTGGCTTCGAGGAGGTCACAGCCCGACGAGCTTCATCAGCTCGGCGATCTCGTGCGGCGTCAGTTTGCGGATCGCGCCCGGTTTCGTACGGCCCAGGCGTACCGGCCCGATCTGGGTTCGTACCAGGCGATTCACCGGATGCCCGGTCGCGGCCAGCAGTCGGCGCACCAGCCGGTTGCGTCCTTCGTGCAGGACGAGTTCGACCAGTGCCTGACCGGCCGCGACGTCGACCAGCTTGAACGAGTCGACCCTGGCCATGCCGTCATCAAGTTCGATCCCGGCCTTGAGCCTGCGCCCGAGATCGCGGGAGATCGCTCCGGAGACCTGTGCCAGATAAGTCTTGGGAACCTCGTAGGAGGGGTGGGCCAGCCGATGACCGAGCGGCCCGTCATTGGTCAGCAGCAACAGGCCCTCGGTGTCGATATCCAGGCGCCCGACATGGAAGACCGCGTCGCCGCGTTCGGCGATCAGATCGCCGACGGTCGGCCGGCCGCGGTCGTCCGACATCGCCGAGAGGACTCCCTCGGGCTTGTTCATCGCCAGATGCACCAGGTCGGTGCGGGTGATCACCACGCTCCCGTCGACGGCGATCCGATCGGTCTGGGTGTCTACCCGGCGGCCCTGTTCGCGCACCTGCTCACCGTTGACACTCACCCGGCCCTGGGCGATGAGCTCCTCGCTGGCCCGCCGCGACCCGATCCCCGCACGGGCGAGTACCTTCTGCAGCCGCTCCCCGGACTGGTCGGGCGAATCGGCCATCACGGGTTGGCGTCCTCGGACAGGACCGATTCGACGTCGGGCAGCAGTGGAGCCAGGTCTGGTAGTTCGCTGATGCTGGACAGACCCAGCTTCTCCAGGAACAGCTGTGTCGTCACATAGAGCCCGCCACCGGTCTGTGGGTCAGAGCCCTCCTCGGCCACCAGCCCGCGGCTGAGCAAGGTGCGGATCACACCATCGACGCTGACCCCGCGGATCGCCGAAATCCGGGACCGGGTGACCGGCTGGCGGTACGCGACGACGGCGAGGGTTTCCAATGCGGCCTGGGTCAATCTGGCCCGCTGGCCCTCGGTGACGTAGCGCTCGACGTGGTCGGCGTACTCCTCGCGGGTATAGAGGCGCCAGCCCTCGCCGGCCGGGCGCAGGGTGAAGCCGCGGTGTTGCTGTTCGTACTCCGAGGCCAGGGCATGCAGTTGTTCGTTGATGGTGACCTCGTCGACGTCAAGCAGCTCGGCGAGGGTGACTGCGGGGACCGGGGTGTCCACCACGAAGAGGATGGCTTCGACGGCGCCGCGCAGGCGCTCGTCGATCGCGGTGGTCATGGGGGTGTCCTCTGCGGGTTCAGTAGCGGTCAGGCGGGCCGTGGTTCGACCCATCATCGCGTACGGCGCCGTGGTCCGTCGCATCTGGCCGCTCGTCCCACTCCTGGCCGACATCGGTTCCGGCCGCATGCTCTTCCGCGGTCCAGCGCACGTGCAGCTCGCCGAGTGCGGTGAGCTGTTCCAGGGACACCGATCCGCGGGTGTGCAGATCGAGCAGGGCCAGAAATCGGGCGACGACTTCGAGCGTTGTCGAACAGTCCGAGGTCAGGGCGCGGAACGTGGTCGTCGCTCCTCCGGCCAGCCGCTTGCGCAGAATTCCGGCATGCTCGCGCACGCTGACCCTGGGTACGTGTAGGTGCGAGGTGGACACTTCAACCGGTTCCCGCGGCTGCAGAGCCTGAACGGCCAGGGCCGCAAAGGCCGCCACGCCGACGCCTAACAGGACGTCCGGGAGGGCTTGAGCAAAACGCGGCTCCAGGCTGACCTCGCGGGCGAAGCGACGTGCTTGGTCCAGCTCGTGCGCGCGAAGGAAGTCTGCCGCCTGACCGAACGCGCGATATGCCAGCAGCCGAGCGAAGAGCAGGTCCCGCGCTTCCAGCGCGGCCAGGTCGTCCTCGTCCTCGACCTCGGCCGACGGCAGCAATCTCGCGGCCTTGAGATCCAACAGAGTCGCAGCGACGACGAGGAACTCGGTGGCCTGGCCCAGATCCAGGCCGTCTCCAGCGACTTCGAGGTAACTGATGAATTCGTCGGTCACCTGCGACAGCGCGATCTCGGTGACGTCGAGCTTGTGCTTGCTGATCAGGCTCAGCAGCAGGTCGAACGGGCCCGCGAAGTTGGTCAGCGTGACATGGAAGCGCCCGTCACCGGACGCGGCGGTCCCGGCAGTCGGGTCCTCCGGTGGCGCAGCGAGGGGGCTCGTCGCCCGCCCGCCCGCGTCCATGACCGGCGACAGTAGTCCGCTCGCTGGCGGTGACCATTCGACTCAGGGCGTCCCTGATTCGAACCTTTCGACTCAGGGACGCCCTGATTCAGACTCCGGAGGCGCGGTGAGGATCAGCGGTCCGTCCGCGGTGAGGGCCACGGTGTGCTCGACATGGGCCGCTCGGCTCCCATCGGCCGAGCGCAGGGTCCAGCCATCGTCATCGACCAGGTAGCCGTCTCCGCCGCCGGCCATGAACCACGGTTCGATGGCGATCACCAGCCCCGATCGCAGCGGTAACCCGCGTCCTGGGCGGCCGTCGTTGGGAACCGACGGGTCCTGGTGCATGGTTCGGCCGATTCCATGCCCGCCGTAGTCGGTCGAGATCCCGCAGCGGGCCGCTCTCCCGACGGCCGCGATCGCGGCGCTGATGTCGCCCAGCCGACCCCCGACCCGAGCAGCCCGAATGCCAGCGTCAAGTGCGGCCTTCGTCGTCTCGATCAGCTCCAGATCAGCCTGTCGTGGGATCCCGACGACGAAGCTCGTCGCGGCGTCGGCGGCCCATCCGTCTAGGATCGACCCGCAGTCGATGCTCAGCAGATCTCCATCGGCCAACCGGTACGGCCCAGGAGTTCCGTGCAGTGCGACATCGTTGACCGAGGCGCAGATAACGCCTCGAAACGGGGTAGGTGCGAAGGACGGCTGATACCCGAGGAACGGCGAAGTTGCACCTGCTCCGAGGATCACCTCTCCCGCCACGTCATCGAGTGTGGACAACCGGCTGCCCACTTTCGCCGCGGCGCGGACTTCCTGCAGCGCCTGTGCGACGACCCGGCCCGATGCCCGCATAGCTTCGATCTCGCCAGGGTTTCGCAGCTCCACCATGAAGTCTCCATCCCGGTATAGGAATACCGGTATTAGTATCACGGATATGGTGCGCCCACCGCTGAACACCGAGCAGCGACTCCGCGGTCAAAGGCTGGGACAGGCGCTGCGGGCGGCCCGCGGTTCGCGCAGCATGGTCGATGTCGCCAAGCGCGCCGGCATCTCGGTCGAAACGCTCCGCAAAATCGAGAGCGGCCGGGTGCCGACCCCGGCGTTCTTCACCGTCGCCGCGTTGGCCCAGGCTCTCGGGGTGCCACTGACAGCGCTGTCCGCCCAAGTCCGCCGAACCGCCGAACCGGAATGACGTCGGATCCGCCTGCCGGCATCACCCGGCGGCGACGACCTCCTTGGCCAGGTTGCGGTAGGCGTTGGCCCCCTGCGAATGCGGTGCCCACGAGGTGATCGGCTCGCCGGCGACGGTCGTCTCGGGGAATCGGACGGTACGGGCGATCACCGTCTGGAACACGGTGTCCCCGAATGCTTCCACCACCCGGGTGAAAACCTCCTTGGCGTGCAGCGTCCGGGCGTCGTACATCGTCGCGAGGATGCCGGTGATGGATAGATCTGGGTTCAACCGCTCGGTGACCTTGTCGATGGTGTCCACGAGCAGGGCCACGCCGCGCAGACTGAAGTACTCGCATTCCAGCGGAATGATCACGCCCTGAGCAGCTGTCAACGCGTTCACCGTGAGCAGCCCCAGGGATGGCTGGCAGTCGATGAAGATGTAGTCGTACTCGTCCATGACCGGCCGCAGCGCCCGCTTGAGCGCCTGCTCACGGGCGACCTCGCTGACCAACTGGACCTCGGCCGCCGACAGGTCGATGTTGCTGGGAATCAGGTCAAGCCCGTCCACCTTGGTCTTGAGCCGTACGTCGGCGATGCCGACGTCGCGCTCCATCAGCACGTTGTAGATGCTGCGATCCAGATCGTGGGCTGGTACGCCGAGTCCGACGGACAAGGCCCCCTGCGGATCGAAGTCCAACAGCAGGACCTTGCGCCCGAACTCGACCAATGCCGCGCCGAGGTTGATCGTCGAGGTGGTCTTACCCACGCCACCCTTCTGGTTGCACATCGCGATCACCTTGGCTGGACCGTGGCGGTCCAGGACCGGCGGTGCGGGAAGCGGACGTTGCCGAGCCTTGGCCGGATCACCGCGGGCCACCGAACGGCTGGCCGCTGGGCTGGCCGGGTCGTCGGAGAAGGGCAGAGCCTGGGGCTCTGTGCCACTTCGTCGCGCCACGACTGCCGCCTTTGGATCGGTCGCTACCGGCTGCCCCCGGTGCTCTGCCGGCGGCGTCCTTGGCGGCGACACTAGGTCGCAGTCAAGGCGCGAGCAAGGCGACCCGCCGACGAGGGGTCCGGAATCGACTACCGCCCAACGCATTTCAAGCTCAACTGCAGCTTTACAGTACGGAGCCCGCGGGCGAGCCTTAGCTGTGCCGGAATTGACTGCCGCCATCGTCCTTGCAATCATGAATGAACATTCATTCACGAGCTTTGGAGCACGCATGTCCTGGACGCCTCACGATATCCCCGACCAGTCCGGCAAAGTTGCGGTCATCACCGGTGCCAACGGTGGGCTGGGACTCGAGATGGCGCGCGAGCTTGCCCGCAAGGGAGCCCACGTCGTCATGGCCGCTCGCAATCTGGACAAAGCCGAAGCAGCCCGCGGGGAAATCGTGACGGAGATACCGGAGGCCTCCCTCGAGGTGATCTCGCTCGACCTCGGATCACTCGCCTCGACCGAGGCCGCTGCCGCGACGATCCTGCAGACTCATCCTCGGATCGACATTCTGGCCAACAACGCTGGGGTCATGGCAACGCCAGAGGGTCGTACCGAGGATGGCTTCGAACTGCAGCTGGGCACGAACCACCTGGGGCACTTCGTCCTCACTGCCCGGCTGTTGCCCGCGTTGGCGGCCGCACCCGGTTCCAGGATTGTGTCGGTGTCCTCGACCGCCCGCCACCTGGGTCGCCCGGTCGATCCGGCCAATCCTCATCTGCACGGGCGCTACACCCCGTGGCGCGCGTACGGGCAGTCCAAGCTGGCCAACCTGCACTTCGCCGTCGAGCTACACCGAAGGCTGGCTGCAACAGGGTCAGGGGTAGCCAGTCTGGTCGCTCATCCCGGCTTGTCCAACACCGATCTGCAAGCCACCAGCGTCATCAACACCGGGGGTGGTTCCAGTCAACGGCTTGGCCACGTCCTCGCCCAGCGAATCGGCATGTCGGCCGCCCGCGGCGTGCGGCCACAGCTACGG
>Ga0136613_10000067_pt1 | contig 36150 bp, 38 predicted proteins | sample AntDrymUQ2722106_2_FD_106649 | JGI IMG/M metagenome (GOLD analysis project Ga0136613, IMG submission 106649) | Polar desert sand microbial communities from Dry Valleys, Antarctica - metaG UQ272 (21.06) | ecosystem: Environmental > Terrestrial > Soil > Desert | place: Antarctica: Dry Valley... | reverse complement strand
GCCCCCGAGCCCGCCGCCCCCGAAGCCGCCCCCACCACCGCCGAATCCCCCGAACCCGCCTCCGCCCCAGCCGCCGCCACGCCGGCCGCCGCCGGACAGGATCGAGCCGATGATTCCGCCAATGATCGCGCCGCCCACGTCGCCGCCCCAGTTGGCGTCCCGCCCGGTGGAGAACGGCTGGCCACCGAGCACCACCGTCCCGCCCAGACCCTGCCCCATGGTCACCTCGAAGTCCTGCCGGGCGCGCGCGTACGCGGCGTCCGCCAGCTGTGCGGCTCGACGCGCGTCAGCCAGTGCCGCCGCCGGGTCGGCGTCGCGCAGCTGTCGCGCCCGTTCGAGCGCGGCATCCGCCTCGGACAGGGCCGTGCGTGCGCGACGGCCGATACCGTGGTGCCGGCTGGCGATGAACTCCTCGGCGCGATCCGCCGAGAGCTCGCCCGCCCTGATGGCCGCATCCACGGCCGCCAGCTCCGTGGCACGCCGCTCGTTGCCTTCCTGGACCTTGGCGACCACTGCCTCGGCGGCGGACTCGGCCTCGCGGGCGAGCCGATAGGCAAGGACGAGGTCGCGGGGCGACCCGCGCAGCGCGGCATCAGCGGCCTCCAGCTTCGCCGTGGCAGATAGGAGCTCATCGCCCTGATCGGTGCCGGCCGTCGCGTCGACGGCCGTGCGCGCAGTCCCGAGGTCGCCGCGGGCACGGGTCATCGCGGTATCGAGGCTCGAGCGTGCCTCGGCGAGCGTCGACGCCTCGCGCTCCACCGCATCGAGCAGAGCTCCCGCCTGCGCCAGTGCGTCCTGCGACGCTTTGGCCGCGCGGGCCGCCGGTCCACCCTCGCCGCGTTCGAGCGCCGCGCGTCCGTCCGTGGCCGCCCTGGCCGCCAGATCGAGCCGCTTCCGCGCCTCCGCCACGTTGCCCTGCACCGCCTGCGAGCTGCCGCTGGCTTCGTCTCGAAGAGCTGCCAGGGCTTCCTCGACGCGCGGCAGACGGCCGTTCGTCTCGGCGATGCGGCGGTCCTGCTCGGCGAGGATCTCCGGCGCGCGCCGCTCGAGGTCCCGCAACTCCCGGAACCGCGCCGTCTGCTCCTCGACCAGCGCGCGCGCCGCCTGGCAGTGCTGGACGATCTGGTTGAGCATTCCCTCGCGCTCCGCCGGCGCCTCCGGAGTGCCGTCGTCGAGGACCTGTCGCAGCCGGAACGCTCCCTGGAGCTCGTCGCGAGCGGAGCCTAGCGCGGCGCGGAACGGCTCCGCGGCCTCCGCCCCGAATTCGGCCTCCACGAATCCGAGCTCTTGCGCGTTGTGTCGCAGGAGCTCGTCCGTCTCGATGAGGAGCGCATTGGCGCGCTGGGCCAATCCGCGCAAGCGACGCTCGTGCTCACGATCGTCTTCCTCGGCGGCACGCCCGGCCCGCCAGCGGCTCCACAGCATCCACGCGCCGACACCGATGGCCCCGACGGCCAGGATGATGCCGAAGGTCCGCCCGCCACCGCCCCCCGAGGAGGGTTCCGATTCAGGCTCACCGTCGCCATCGTCGGAGTCGAGCGCGACCGACAGGCCCTCTGCCGCGCCGACGACGGCAGCGCCCCACTCTCCTTCCTGGAGTTGAGGCTCAACGTCGTCGGCGATGATCGTGTCGATCTCCTCGCTGCTCGTTTCGTCGAGAAGAGGGCCGACCCAGATCGCGTCCCGCCGATCGTCGACGGCCACCACCAGCAGCGCGTCGTTCCCGCCAAGGCCGTTCTCCGCCGCGACCGCATCGGCGAAGTCGGTGATCGGCTGGCCGTCGGTGGACGAAACGAAGAGCGCCCAGAGCTGCACATTGGCATCCGCCTCCAGCGCCGCGACGGCCGCCTCCGCCTCGGACACCTGTGCGCCGGTCATCACCCCGGCTTCGTCCTGGACCCGATCGGCGAGCGTCTGCGCCAGCAGCGGCGTGGCGAGAAAGGCGAGCGTTGCGAGCGCCACGGCCATGGACCGCGGGACCGATCGAATGGTGGGCATCAGCTCCCCATGATGCAAGCCGGATGCCCTTCTGTCAGCCCTGGCTGGCGGCCGCGGACTCCGCCGCGCGGATCCGTTCGTCGCTCACCACCAGCCGACCGGCGACCGCGGGTTCGCGGAGACCGCCGGGGTCCAGAGCCGTCAGAAGTTCGTGGGAAGGCCGGCACCAAAGGCGCTCAGCACGGGTGGCGGTCGGCATGCCCGGCTTCAGGCGCTGACCCTGTCGAGACGCTGAAGCAGCTCGTGCGCCGCCAGCTCGATCTCCTTGTGCCGCCACTCGGCGGCCCGGTAGTGGCAGGCGATGATGGCGGACCGATGGACGCGCCGGAAGTCGCCGTAGACGAAGGCGTGCCGCGCCTTGGTCTCCACCGCCGCTCCCTCGGTCAGGCCGAGGTGCCACTCGGCGTACTGGTCCCACGAGTGAGAGGCCAGGTAGGCGTTCTCGTCATCGGCGCGTGGCTGAACGTCGCCCCAGTCACTGTCGAGGACATACTGGCGCGCATCGATGAGGGCCTGGGCGCGGGCCACGGCCCGATCGTTCACCGAGTAGCTGGCCATCGCTCCATTATGCGTTCGCCAGGTGCACCGCTGACGTCGCCGAGGCGCTAGGATCGGCGCTGATGCCCATCGATGTCGCCCGTCGCAACAACGTCCGCCTGCTCGGGAATGGCGAACAGCCGATGATCTTCGCGCATGGCTTCGGATGCGACCAGAACATGTGGCGATTCATCACGCCCGCCTTCGCGGACGACTATCGGATGGTCCTCTTCGACTACGTCGGCAGTGGAAAGTCGGATACGGCGGCGTACGATCCGCGGCGTTACCGGAGCCTGCGGGGGTACTCGCGCGACGTGCTCGAGATCATCTTGACGCTGGACCTGCGCGACGTCGTCTTCGTGGGCCACTCGGTCAGCAGCATGATCGGCGTCCTCGCCGCGGTGGAGGAGCCCGATCGGTTCAGCAGCCTCGTTCTGGTGTCTCCGTCTCCCAGCTATCTCAACGACCCGCCCGACTACCATGGAGGCTTCGAGCGTGCCGACATCGACGGGCTGCTCGAGATGATGGACAGGAACTACATCGGCTGGGCCAGCTACCTCGCACCGGTGATCATGAAGAACGAGGAGCGACCGGATCTATCCCAGGAGCTGGAAGCGAGCTTCTGCTCCACCGATCCGGTGATCGCCCGCCGCTTCGCCGAGGTGACCTTCTTCTCCGACAACCGCGAGGACCTTGCCCAGGTCTTGGTGCCGTCACTGGTGATCCAGTCCGCAGTGGATGCGCTCGCGCCACCCGAGGTCGGTCGCTTCGTTGCCCGAGCCATCCCGAACGGCACCTACCGCGAGATCGACGCGGTCGGCCACTGTCCGCACATGAGCCATCCCGAGCTCACGGTGGCGGCCATGCGCGAGTACCTGCGCGTCCCAACCCCTGCCTGAAGGGCACCGGCCATGTCCCTGGAGCCCATCCTCGACAGAGCGCCATGCGGATTCCTGTCGCTGGATGAGTCGGGAACGGTGCGGCTCGCCAACACCACGCTGGCGGAGCTCCTCGGTGTCCCGCGCGACGCGATCGAGGGCCAGTCGATGGATCGGCTCCTTCCCGCGGCAGGAAGGATCTTCCACACCACCCATCTCTTCCCGCTGCTGCGCCTGCACGGTCGCGCCGAGGAGATCTACATCCCGCTCCGCACCGCCAGCGGCGAGGAGATCCCGGTCCTCGTCAACGGCGTTCTTCGCAAGCAGGATGGCGAGACCTTCTATGACCTGATCGTCGTCCCGATGCGCCAGCGACACGAGCTCGAGAATGAGCTGATCGCGGCGCGCAACATGGCCCAGGAAGCCACCAGGGGCAAGGATCAGTTCCTGTCCGTGGTGTCACATGAGCTGCGGACGCCGCTCACCGCCGTCTCCGGCTATGCCGACCTGTTACTGCGCGAGAGCCGGGGTCCGCTGACAGGGCCCCAGCGGGACTACGTCGCACGAATCGCCGCGGCGGCGCGCTACCAGGTCGGCCTGATCGAGGCCATCCTCGAGTTCGCCAGCCTTGACGGAAGGATGCGGCTGTTGGACCCGAGTCCGGTGGACGTCGAGTCGGCGCTGACGGGCGCCATGGCGCTCCTCAGCGTTCGAGCCGCCAAGGAGGAGCATGACCTTCGCCGGGAGCCGACACCGGCCCTCGGGACCGCGCTTGCTGATCCACAGGCGCTGCAGCAGATCGTGCTGAATCTCGGTGTCAACGCCATCAAGTTCAGCGAGCCCGGCCGCCCGGTCCTGGTCCGCTCCGAGGTGGCGGAGGACCGCATCCGGATCAGCGTGCAGGACTCCGGGCGGGGGATCGCGGCCAGCGACGTCGAGCGGATCTTCGACCCGTTCGTCCAGCTCGAGGCGTCCGATGCGGGCTATGCCGTCCGAGGCGTGGGCCTCGGGCTCCCGATCAGCCGCGAGCTTGCCCGCGGCATGGGGGGCGACATCACCGTGGAGAGCGTCGTCGGAAGCGGCTCGACCTTTACCGTGGATCTGCCGCGCGCCCGATAGCCGCTCCCGTCACTCTGACGGGAGCTCATTAGGCCCGGCCAGCCGACGTGGCCTCCCGCCGCCACGCTCACGGCGAAGAGGCTCACGAGAGCCCACAGCAGCTGGATGATTCGACGCACCCCCACGGCTCCATTCTGGACCCCCCCCCGGGTCATCCACGTCGAGCGGTAACCCATGGCACCATGCCGGCGATGCAGGGACGAGCCTCGACGGTCACGGACCTCGGCGATGGCACGGTGCTCCGAACCGGTGGCGACCCGGAACGTGAGGCAGCCATCATGGCGCACGCGCGAGCCCACGGGTTCCCGGTGCCGGTCGTCCACGAGGTCAGGGCCGATGGGATGGTGCTCGAGCGAATTGACGGGCCGACCATGAGTGACCACCTGGTCCGCCGCCCGTGGCTCCTGGCGCGCTCCATGCGGCTCCTTGCCGCGCTCCATGCGCGCCTCCACGAGGTTCGCTTCGATGGCGCCCGGCTGGTGCATTACGACCTGCACCCTCAGAACGTGATGCTTCCCAGCGACGGCCCGATCGTCATCGATTGGACGAACGCCCACGCGGGCAGCCCGGATGGCGACGTGGCGATGACCTGGCTCATCCTGGCCACGAGCGCCGGTGTGCCGGGCCGCGTCGCGGCGCGCCTCTTCCGGTCGCAGGTGGGTCGCGGGCCGATCCGCCGCGGCCTGCCGGACGCCACGCGCTTCCGGTTGTCGGACCGGAACGTCACGGCGGCGGAGCGGGAGCGGGTGCGACGAGCGATCCCCTAAGATGGCCGGTGCGCTCAGTCCGGTGAGCGGGCCAGCCAGAGCTCCGAGCTGGCGTTGCCGAGTACCTCGACGAGCATCGTCGTGGCGTCGCCGTCGTCGAACACGACGAATGAGTGGAGACTCGGGGCGTGCGGGAAGTCCTCGGGCGTGACGACAGGCTCATCGGGCGTACAGGTCCAGCTGAGGTCGTTCCGCGACGACGCGGCACCGATCTGCATCACATTGTCGGTGTCGGTGACCATCGCACCGAACACGAGCCTGTTCCCGTCCTCGGCGGAAAGCAGGTGCGGTTCGACCATCGACGGCGTCGTCGGCGCGGATGCTGCCGCCGACATCGAGGCGATGCTCGGTCGTGTGGGCGGAGGGCGCCGCGAGCGCGACTCCGCCTGGAATGGTGAGAGCGGCGACGATGCCGAGGCTCGCGAGCCGCCGTGGCCGTCGGCCCATGATGCTGGTCATTGGTTTGTTCCGTCCCTGCGCGGGCCGGTCTCACCGGGCATCGCAACCGCTCATCGGTCACGCCCGCGCCGCTCGCGCATTCGTCACACTGCATCTGCGTCGCGAGCCTTCATCGGCTCGCCCGCCCCATGGGCTGATGGAGGTGGTGGATAAACCCCTCGACTCTGCGTGGAGACGGGAGCAGACTCAGGGATGACGTCGCGCGGCCTACGACCGGTGGCGGTCCGCCCGCGACCCCGAGCGAGGAGGCTCAACATGGATCACGACGCGATGGAACAGAAGCTGCGAGACCTCTACTCGTCAGGCGACCTGGAGGCGCTGGCGCGCCAGATCCCGGAGATGGCGTCGGACGATCTTGTTCAGGAGTGGCCGCAGTCAGGAGAGCGGATCCGCGGCCGCGACAACGTGATGGCCGTGAACGAGAGCTACGAAGGAGCGACCGGTACGGCCCCCAAGCTGACACTTCGTCGCATCGTCCGGCCGGACCAGGCATGGCTGGTCGAGGGCACCATCGATTACGGTGATGGCACGCCGGTCAGCATCGTCTCGATCCTGGAGATTGGCGCCGATGGCAAGATCACGCGCCAGACCGACTACTTCGCCAATCCGTTCGAGGCGCCCGAATGGCGGAACCAGTGGGTCGAGCAGATGGAGCCGGCCGGCGTGGGCTGACGGCCCTCGCGCTGGCGGGCCTGATTCGCACCTGAGCGAGGGCATCGGCCGGGCAGGCCCTCAGTCAAGGTAGGTTGGCCCGATGGATTTGGGGCTCGCGAATCGAGTGGTGCTGATCACGGGTGCCGGTGGCGGGGTCGGACCGACGCTGGCGAGCGCGTTCGCCGCCGAAGGGGCCGCCGTCGCTCTGCACCAGCGTGATGCGGCGAAGCTCGGACGAGCTCATGAAGCCGCCGACTCGATTCGGTCCGGTGGTGGGCGCGCCATCGTGGTCGGCGCGGATCTGCGCGCGACCGATGCGATCCAGTCGATGGTGGCGAGGGTCGGCGACGAGCTGGGCCCGGTGTCGGTGCTCGTCAACGCCACCTCGGCGTATCGGGCAGAGGGGCTGCTGGAGATCGGCGACGACAGCTGGGCCGCGATGGTCGAGGACATGCTGAGCGCGACGTTCCGGGTCTCTCGGGCGGTTGCGCCGGCGATGCGCGATGCGAAATGGGGCAGGATCGTGAGCTTCGCCTCGCGCTCGGCCCTGGCGGGGGTGGCCAGGGCGCCGCACTATGCCGCTGCCAAGGCGGGCGTCATCGGCCTCACCTCCTCACTTGCCAAGGAGCTCGGACCAGGTGGCATCCTCGTCAATGCGGTCGCTCCCACGCAGATCCTGACCGTCAAGGACGGAGTGCCGTCGATCCCGGACGAACGGGCCGAGAAGATGGCCAGGTCAATTCCGTTGCGTCGCCTGGCGACGCCGGATGACGTCTCCGGGCTCGTGGTGTGGCTGGCATCGGCGGCGAACACCTACGTGACGGGCGAGACGATCCCCTTCACCGGTGGCGCCAAGACCTGACGTGGCCGGCTGGCGCCTTGGCCCAACCGCCCGAGTCATGCAGGAGTGAACGCAGATGGAGCCCGATTGGTCGAGCTCAAGGGGCGCCAGGAGCGCCTCGACGTTGTCGAGCTCTAGGCCAACCGATTGGCCGGCAGCCGTAAAACGGATCGGGACGCTTGCGGGCCGGTCTACGATCGGACCATGCAATCCGATGCGCCGACCGACTCCGACGAACGCGAGCTACCCGGGGAGGCGGAGGCCTGGAATCGGCTCCACGCCCTCATCGACAGGGTGACCCCGGAAACGGCCGCCGAGCCGGGCTATTTCGAGGAGGGCTGGAGTGCCAAGGATGCGATCGCGCACCTCGGCACCTGGATGGCCCGGGGCGCGACCATGCTGCGTCAGATCGCCAACGGCACCTACCGCGAGGGCGAGATCGACATCGACGCCGAGAATGCCCGGTTCCTGGAGGCCATGCGGGACATCCCGCTCGAGACAGTCCACCTCCAGGCGGCGGCCGCGCACGGCGAACTTCTGCGGGCGTGGGCGCAGCTGCCGACGATCACTTCCGCCGCCGCCTTCTGGGTGCGCAAGGCCGGACCGGACCACTACGCGGAGCACCTGCCACGGCTCGAAGCCTGGGTGGAGCGGCTCGCGGGCCGCTCCTAGAAGATCGCGCCGACGCAGGAGGCGAGCAGCCAGATCACCAGCACGATGCCGATGATGACGCCGAGGATGATTCGTCCCATGAGGTCTCCTTGCTGGTAGCGAGAGGCCGCGCTCGAAGCGTGACCTCCTCCTGTAGGGGAACCGCGCCCGTCAGCCGCCGGCCGGTCGCGTCGAGCCCCCGGTGATCGGCGGCTCCGTCTGTGGCGTCGTCGGAGGCTGGACCGGGTCACGGGCAGGGGGCGCACTGTCCGTGGACTGTGACTGAGCGTAGTCGCTGACCTTCTGGCCCGCCGCCTGGCCCTTCTCATACCAGCTCTGGGTGATCTGTCCGGCGACTCGCTGCCCGCCCAGGCCGAACGCGAGGGCGAAGGCGGCCGCGAGCGCGGCCACCACGCCGATGAGCAAGGTGTTCACCACCGTTTCGGCGATGCCGAGCTGGTCCACCGCGGCTATGACCGCGAAACCAATGATCGCGAACCTGGCGATGTTGGCGAACAGGTCCGGATTGTCGAAGCCCATCTTGCCGACCGTTCCGCGGACGATCTTTGAGACGAAGTTGGCGAGAAACGCGCCCAGCACGACGATCGCCAGGGCAACCACCAGGTTCGGCAGCCAGAGCAGGATGCTGTTGATGATCTCGCTGATCTGGGTCATGCCGAGGATCGAGGCCGCTGCCTGCAGGGCAACGAGGCGGACGAACCACTTCACGATCTCCGCCACGACCTTGCTGACCGTCCAGTCTGATCCGGCCTGCTTCACAAACCCGGCGATGCCTGTCGACTCGGCTGCTCGCTCGAAGCCGACCCGCTTGAGGACGGTCTCGACGAGGCCGGCCAGCAGGCCGGCGATGATCCAGCCGAGGACGAGGATGATGATGGCGCCGACGAGCTGGGGGAGGAAGCCCAGGAAATTCTGCAGGGCTTCGGTGACGGACAACAGGACGGCGTCGCCCATGTTCTGCACAGTTTCCATTGGATGCGTTCGGCCTCTGATGTGAGATGGAGTTGGCAATCTCCCATGCACGGCCCATGCCGCACGCTCGGACGCGGCTTCGTAGACTGATCCGAATGTCGAGTCGTAGCGCGGGATGACCCTCGAGCGAGCGTGCCGCGTGCTGCTCATCGGCATGATGGGCAGTGGCAAGTCGACGATCGGCCGGCTGCTGGCCGAGGCGACAGGCTGGAAGTACGTCGACAACGATGAGCTGGTGCGCCGATCGCACGGCACCACTGCGCGCGAGATCGTGGCCACGGCCGGCGAGGCGCAGATGCGCAGGGCCGAGGCCGCCGCCCTTGCGCTGGGCGTCGAGGTGGCGCCGCCGGCGTTCATCGGGGTGGCGGCGGGCACGATTCTCGACGCGGCGAACCGTGAGCGCCTGCGGGCCGGCGGCGTCGTGGTCTGGCTGCGCGCGGATGCCGGGATCCTCGAATCCCGAGCGATGGGCGCCAACCATCGCCCGTTCCTCGACCGTGGTGGCGGATCCTGGATTCGCGCCACGATCGCCGAGCGTGATCCGCTCTACGCCTCCGTGGCCGATCTGGTCATCGACACCGGCACCCTCACGGCCGAGGAGTCGGCCGAGCAGATCCTGGACCAGGTGCGCGTGGTCGACGCATGCCGCGAGAGCCGGTGACGGATCGGCTCGAGGCGGCCGTGTCCGCGATGCTGGAGACGGATCACGCCGAGATCGTCGAGGCGGTCCGAACACCGCTTGACTACGACCCCTACCAGGCCGGGCGATCGATCACGCGTATCGCCGGATCAGCAACGACGGGTGGTGGCCGCCGGGCCTGGTCGATGATCGAGAAGGTGACCGGTAACCCCGACTCCGCACCGCCCTTCATCCGCGAGGGCGGCCGGCGCGAGCTGCTCGCCTATCGGTCCGGTCTCCTGGACTGCCTGCCCGCTGGGTTCGCCGCGCCACGCGACTTCGGCCTGCACGAGGATCCGGACGGCCGGGTGGTGCTGTTCCTGGAGGAGGTCGTGGACGAGCGGGCCGGATCGTGGGAACGGCAGGACTGGATCCGAGCGGCAACCCATCTCGGTCGATTTTCGGCACGATGGCTCGCAGAGCCGGTGGCATCGGCTCCGTGGATGCTTCAGCGCTGGAGCGAGCGCCATGGACAGCCGGCCGCGATGGCCGCCGCCTCGAGCGCCATCGCCGAGCAGGCCGCCCTGCCGCAGGTGATCTCGCGCTTCGGTCCGGGGCTTGCCGACACGGCCGTCTCGCTGCTGGCCATGCAGGCGGAGCTTCGCGCCGCCCTCGATCGCGCGCCGCACACGCTCTGCCATCACGATGCCGTCAGGGCCAACCTGTTCGCGCGAATGGGGGAGGGGACGCTCGAGACGGTGGCCATCGATTGGGAGACGCTGGGTATCGGGCCCGTCGGCGCGGAGATCGCCTCGCTGCTCTTCTCTTCGTCGCGTCGTGGCGATCTCTCCGCCGCTGAGCTGCAGCGGATGCTGCCCGCCGTCCTCGACGCTTACGCCGACGCGATCGCGGCAGCCGGCTTCGCGGACGCCGCCGCCGGCGCGGAGACGAGCTTTTGGCAATCGGTGGCGCTTCGCTGGTCGCTCCTGCGCGATGTCCTGGCGTCGCTCGCCTCGCCGGCCGGACAGGTCTCCCGGGGACGGGCGCTCCACGAGCCTCCGGAGACCGCGCTGGACGAGCTGGCGGCCCTCACGCACTTCCTGCTCGTCGCCTACGGTCGGGCGAAGGAAACGCTGGGCAATCCCGCACCAGCGGCCTAGACTCGGACGGTCCCTGCCGTCACGGTCCCAGCCGCGGAGGATGGTCATGCGCTACGGACTCGTCGCCACCAACCCGATCGAGCGGGCGGCGCTCGCGACCGGCCTGGTTCCCACGCCGCTGATCGACACCTACGCGGCCGCCTTCGGCGAGGTGGTCCTGGTGGCCACGGAGCAGGGCATCTTCGAAGCGCTGAAGGACGGACCGCTCGACGCTCCCGGCGTTGCCGCACGCGCAGGGACCGATCCCAAGGCCACCGAGAAGATCCTCAACCTGCTCACCTCGATGCGCTACCTGCGCTGGACCGATGGACGGTTCCGCCTCGGTCGGACGGCACGCCGCTATCTGCTGACCGGTTCCCCGCATTCGGCACGCGACATGGTGCTCATGAAGCGGCTTGAGCTGCGCTGGATCGACGCCCTGGGCGGATTCCTGCGCTCGGGCGAGCCGCTCGACGTCCACGGTTCGATGTCCGAGGCGGAGTGGGGCCTCTACCAGCGCGGGATGCGCGTCCAGGCCGGGCTCTCGGCAACCGAGGCGACGCGTCGCACGCCGGTCCCCAAGGGTGCGCGCGAGATGCTCGACATCGGCGGATCGCACGGGTACTTCTCCGTGGCGCTCTGCCGCCGATATCCTGGCCTTCGCTCCGTCGTCCTCGACCTGCCACAGGCCGTCGAGCACGCGGCGCCGATCCTCGCCAGCGAGGGGATGGGAGACCGGGTCGTTCACCGGGCGGGGGACGCCCTCCGTGACGACCTCGGCGAGGACGCCTACGACCTGATCCTCGCCTGGAGCCTCGTGCACCACTTCGATGAGGCGACCAATCGCGAGCTCGTGCGACGCGCCGCGCGGGCGCTGCGTCCGGGCGGCGTGCTCGCCATCGGCGAGGCGATCCGGTCGAGGACGCCGGCCAAGGCAAACCAGCTGACGGCCTTCTTCGACCTCTACTTCTCGCTCACCAGCGAGGCCGGCACGTGGACCTTCGAGGAGATGGCCTCCTGGCAGCGAGATGCCGGCCTGGTGCCCCGACGGCCGATTCGGCTGCTCATGTCGCCGGGTGCCGGCATCCAGGCGGCGACGAGAGCGGCAGCCTGAGCCGGTCAGCGAACGCCGAGCGAGCCGTCCCGCAGCCGGCGCGCCGCTTCGGTGAGCGTCGCCTCTCGCTTCGGGAAGGCGAAGCGGACCTTCGAGCGCCCGAGCTCCGGCCGCGAGTAGAACGATGAGCCAGGAACCGATGCGACGCCGGGGTCGGCGATGACCCGCCGCGCAAAGGTCACGTCGTCCTCGTCGGTGACCCCCGAGATGTCGACCATCACGTAGTAGGCCCCGTCGGGGACCAATGGGGAGAGGCCGGCTGCGTGGAGTGCGGGAACCAGCAGGTCGCGACGGCGGCGGTAGCTGTCGGCCAGCGTCGCGTAATAGTCGTCCGGCATGGCAAGCGCCACCGCACCGGCCGCCTGGAGCGGTGCGGCCGCGCCGACGGTCAGGAAGTCGTGGACCTTGCGGATCGCTGCCGTGAGGCGCGAAGGCGCCACGACCCAGCCGACTCGCCAGCCGGTCACCGAGTACGTCTTGGAGAGCGAGTTGACCGCCACCGTGCGCTCGGCCATGCCGGGCAGCGTCGCCATCGGGATGTGCTCGCCGGCGTAGACGATGTGCTCGTAGATGTCGTCGGTCAGGACGAGGGCGTCGTGCTCCTGCGCCAGGCCGGCGATCAGACCGAGCTCTGCTCGCGAGAAGACCTTGCCGGTCGGGTTGTGCGGGCTATTCAGGATGATGGCGCGCGTGCGCGGTCCGAACGCCGCCCGAAGCTCATCGGCATCGATCCGCCAGTCCGGCTCGCGCAGCGTCACGTAGCGCGGAACGGCCCCGGACAGGATCGCATCAGGCCCGTAATTCTCGTAGAAGGGCTCGAACACGATCACCTCCTCGCCGGGATCGACGAGCGCCAGCATGGCGGCGATCATTCCCTCGGTCGCGCCGCAGGTGACCGTGATCTCGGTCTCCGGATCGACCGTCCAGGTTGGATGGAAGCGCGCCGTCTTGGCGGCGATCGCCTCGCGCAGGTCGCGCGCCCCCCACGTGATGGCGTACTGGTTGATGTCCCGGTCGATCGCCGCCTTGGCTGCCTCCTTGAGCTCCGGCGGGCACGGGAAGTCAGGAAATCCCTGCGCGAGGTTCACCGCCTCGTGCACGGCTGCATGGCGCGTCATCTCGCGGATCACCGACTCGGTGAAGCTGGCCGCACGTCGGGAGACGCGGGCGGCATCAACCATCTCAGGCATGGACGCATTGTGACGTCTACCCGCTATCCTCGGTTCGGTGAGGATCACCATTCCGGGCACCGCCGAACCCACGTATCCGCCGCCCGATGCGCCGATGCAGGCTGCCGCAGACGCGTGGGTCGCCCGCATCCGTCCGGGCAGGCTCCGCGAGCTGGTGACGTCGCTGCCGGGACCGCGCAACCGCATCAACGCCCTGCCCGCAATGCAACGGACCGATGCGCTCCTGGCCGATGCCTGGCGCGCCACCGGATGGCAGCTCGGGCGCCAGCGGCTGGGGCTTCGGAACGTGCGGGCCATCCTCGACCACCCGGTGGCGGGCTCCGGCGGCCGCTATCCGGCGCATACCTACCCTCGCCTCGACGGCATGAACCTCGTCGCCATCCGCCGCGGCGAAACGGACGAGGCGATCGTGGTCGTCGCCCACCACGACACGGTGCGCGATGCGCCGGGTGCGGACGACAACGGCGCCGGCCTCGCCGCCCTGATCGAGCTGTCGACGCAGCTCGCGGCCCGCCGCTTCCGCCGGACGGTGATCCTGGCGGCCCCCGACTTCGAGGAGATCGGCCTCATCGGCTCCCGCCATCTCGTCCGCTGGCTGCGCACACGCTACCGCGTGCGTGGCGCAATCGTGTTCGACCCGATCGGCTTCATGGATCCTCGGCCCCGGAAGCAAGAGGTGCCGGCCGGGATCGGCCGGCTCTATCCCGGCCAGGTGGCCAGGCTCGACGCGCGGGATCGGGCCGGCGACACGGTTGTGGCGATCTACCGCCGCTCGTCGGTCTCCGTCGCCCGGGAGTGGGCGCGCTGCCTGTCGGCGACCATCGGCGCGGAGCGGGTGCTCCTGCTGCGCGATCCGCTCGACCTGCCGCTGATCGGTCCGGCGCTGCTCGCCGTCCCCGCGGCGCGCCACTTTTCGCGCAGCGACCACGTCAACTTCTGGCGCGCCGGCATGCCGGCGATCCAGGTGTCGAACACGGCCAACTTCCGCAACCCGAACTACCACCGCCGGACCGATACGCCCGATACGCTCGACTACGACACGCTGGCTCGCATCACTGCCGCCACGATCCTCACGGTGGAGCGCCTGGCCGACGCGCCCGCGTGACGGCTCTCCGACGAAAGGCGTAGACGGTGCCGCCGCAATCGGACGATGCGCGCGCGACCCCACCGCACGACAGTGATCTCGCATTGATCCCCGAAGGAGATTCACCGATGCGGGCAGCCGCCTATCTCTCCGCCGCCGTCATTGCGATCGGCACCTATCTCGCGATCGCGTCGACGCTCACCTTCTCGACGAGCTGGATCGCCATCGGCATCCTCGCCATTGCCGTTTTGGCAGCCGTCGCCGTGATGACCACCGAGGGGGCCGGTTCGAGCCGCACACTCTCTCCCACTGATCGCTGAGCTCGACAGCCCACGAGCGCCCGCCCGATCGAGCGCGATGTACACGGTCGCCGCCTGCCGGGGGCGGGCGACACGTCGGCAGTTACACTCGCGCCGGGTCGATGGCGCCGAGCGCATGCGGCGCGGGGTCCAGCGTGACGCGGGCCGATCCATGGCGGCTAGTCACACGATCCGGATGAGACGTTCGACCACCTGTACGCGACGCTGGTGAGATCGGCCTGAGGCTCCCAGGGGTCCATCCCTGGCGCCCCCTTCCTGTCAGGTGGCTGGCAAGGTAGACTCAGTATGCTGCCGGGACTGAGAAGGGGAATGCAACCGTGAACCGCACCAACCGCATCGCCATCCTGGCGGCCGCAGTCCTGATCCTGATCGCCGCCGGCAGCGTCATGGCGAGCCGCGCGCCGGTCGCGCGAGAGCAGCCCGCCGGTCCGGCAACCAATCACGAGCCGGAGACCGAGACAGAGGACGAGGCAGAGGCGCCTCCCACCGCGGAAGAGCTCGCCCGAGTCAGCGCACGCCTCACGGAGAGCGGGATTCCGTTCGAGGAGGCCGCGTTGAGTGATCTGGCCACCCGCTACGGCATGGGCAGCGCCGTCCGCCTGCTCGCCTGGTCCGAGCAGGCGCAGATGGATGTCGACGCCCTGATCGCCATGCGCGAGGGGAGCGAGACCGAGCCGGCCATGGGCTGGGGCCGGATGGCCAAGCAGCTCGAGCTGCATCCCGGCCTTGGATCGATCATGGGCAACGGGCAGGGCAACGGCCACGGGCGTGATGACGCTCCCGGCCAGCAGAAGCAGGATCCCGAGGAGTAACCCTCAGGTGGGCTTCGCGTCCACCGGTTCAGCGGCCCGGCGCCGGGTCAGCAACATCCGCGCGGCGATGCCCAGCAGCAGGATCGCGAAGAGGCGGCGCAGCAGATCCTCGTCGAGCGAGAGGGCGGTGACGCTGCCGAGCAGGGCGCCAACGACCCCACCCACCGCCAGCGCGGCCGCGTCGCGCAGCGCCAGCCGCCCATGGCGGTGATGGGTGAACGAGCCGAAGGCCGCAGCCGGGATGATGACCAGCAGCGACGTGCCCTGCGCAACGTGCTGGTCGAATGCGGTGATGAGCACCATGGCCGGCACCATCAGCACACCGCCGCCGATACCGAGCAGCCCCGCCAACACGCCGGCCGTCAGGCCGATCCCGAACAGCGCCAGGATTTCGATGAGCGTCACGAGATGAGCATGGTCACGGCGATCCCGATCATGAAGATGGCGAATCCGATCCGCAGGCGATCGTCACCGATGCGGGGCATCAGCCAAGCTCCGACCTGGACGCCGATCAGCGACCCGACCATGAGGACCGCGGCGGCCGGCAGATCCACGCTGTCCGAGCGGCCGAAGACGAAGGCCCCGACCGCCGCGATCGGGACGATCGAGGCGAGGGACGTGGCCGATGCCCGCCCCTGGGCCATCCCGGCCAGCATGACCATGGCCGGCACCATGATGATTCCCCCGCCGACCCCGAACAGGCCACTCAGCACGCCGGCGGCAAGGCCGATCAGGGCGAGGATGAACGGGTTCGGGTGGTCCAGGCTGGATACCATGTGCGGCATGGTAGGAGCAGCGGGCCGCCGGCGATGAGGATCGTTCGTTGTCGAGGCCCGGAGGGGCCCGCATGGGGCGTGGTCGACGAGGCTGGTCGGGTGCGCTCAGTCGGGGAGGGGATCGGACGTCTCGAGAACCGACTCGTCGAGGAACCGCACTCTCGACTGGCGTTGCATGTCGGACGGGGAGCGCGCCACCGGCATCGGCGGGGATTCATGCGTGCGGCCGACCCGGAGGGAAATCGGATCGAGCTCTGGGAGCCGGCCCAGGAGAGCCTGCGCGGGCCGTAGCTACTGGGTCGTGCGGCGCTGATAGAGCCAGAGGCCGAGCGGGAAGAAGGCGGCCAGGATGCCGATCGACCACAGGATCGCCGGGATCGCCGCCGGTCCGCCGCTGCCGTCGAGGGTGAGGCTCCGAACCGCATCGGTGATCAGGGTCATCGGCTGCCGATCGGCGAACCACGCCAGCCAATCGGGCATCGTATCGGTCGGAACGAAGGCGCTGCTCACGAAGGTGAGCGGGAAGACGACGGCGAAGATGACGCCCTGCAGCGCTTCCGGCGTGCGGACGAGCGCGCCCATGGCGACTCCCACCCACGAGAGTGCGAAGCCGAACAGGAGCATGAGCCCGACCGCCGCGGCACCGCCCGTGATGCCACCTCCCGGGCGGAAGCCGACGAGCATGCCCACGATCCACATGATCGCGATCGCCAGGGTGGCGCGCAGCACGTCGGTCAGCGTTCGACCGGTGAGCACCGATGACTGAGACATCGGCAGCGATCGGAAGCGATCGATCATGCCCTTGGTCAGGTCGTTGGCCAGCAGGACACCGGTGTAGATCCCGGCGAAGGAGATCGTCTGTACGAAGATGCCCGCCATCAGGAAGTTGATGTACGTGTCGCGCGGGATCTCGATGGCGCCGCCGAATACGAGGCTGAAGAGCAGGACGAACATGATCGGGCTGAGCGTCACGTCGAGCAGCAGCTCCGGCGTGCGCTTGATGTGGATCAGGTTGCGCTTGACCATCTCCCTCGAGTCGCGCAGCCACCAGGCGAAGCGGCTCACGCCGTCGCCTCCACCGTCTCTTCGGCGGGCCGGCCGGTCAACGCCAGGAAGACTTCGTCCAGGGTGGGACGGCGGAAGCCGATGTCGTCGACGTGGACGCCCGAGGCGTCCAGCTCCCGGATGGCGCGCGTCAGGACCCCCTCGTGCGAGGCGACCGCCACGCTCACCCTGCGTGCGTCGGTGTCAACGTGCGCCGGACCCTCGCCCAGTGACTCGAGGGCGCGCCGCGCGGCGTCCAGCCACGGGCTGTCGCTGATCGTGACCTCGAGCCGTTCGCCGGCCACCTGCCGTTTGAGCTCGTCGGCGGTCCCGCGCGCGATCACGCGACCGTGGTCGATCACCACGATGTCATCGGCGAGCTGATCGGCCTCCTCCAGGTACTGCGTCGTCATCAGCACGGTGGTGCCGCCGCGAGCCAGCTGGGCGATGAGATCCCACATGGAGAGCCGGCCCTTGGGGTCCAGCCCCGTCGTCGGCTCGTCGAGGAAGATGACCGGCGGCTGCGCCATGAGGGCCGCGCCCAGGTCGAGCCGTCGCCGCATGCCACCGGAATAGGTCTTCACCGTGCGGTCGGCCGCCTCGGTGAGCTCGAACCGCTCGATCAGCTCGTCGGCGCGGCGACGGGCGTCGGATCCGCTGACGCGGTACAGGCGCCCGACCATCTGAAGGTTCTCGCGCCCGGTGAGCAGCTCATCCAGGGCGGCGTACTGCCCGGCAACGCCGATTTTCGCGCGCACCTGGGCCGGATGGCGCACGACGTCGATCCCGGCCACCGTGGCGTGCCCGCTGTCGGGGTGGGTCAGGGTGGTCAGCACGCGCACGGCGGTGGTCTTTCCCGCGCCGTTCGGCCCAAGCACGCAGAGGATCGTGCCCTCCGTGACGTCGAGGTCGAGCCCGGCCAGGGCGTGCGTGCTTCCGAAGGACTTGTGGAGGCCAACGGCCTCGATCATTGCTCGGGTCATCCGCCGCGCAGCGTACCTCGAAATCCGGTCCGCCATACTTGGCCGGTGAGTCGCGTGGCCGTGATCTTCACCGGCGGCACCATCGCCATGCGCGACGATCCCGGCTCGGACGGCAATATTCCGAAGCTCCATGGTGATGCGCTGCTGGCATCCGTGCCGGGGCTCCAGGAGATTGCCGACGTCGAGCCGATCGACTGGGGGCTCGTGCCGGCATCTCACCTGTCCTTCGCACAGGTCCTTGAGATCGGCCGGCTGCTGGCCGATCACCTGGCGCGACCGGAGATCGACGGGGCCGTCGTCGTGCAGGGGACCGATGTCATCGAGGAGACCGCCTTCGCGTGGGACCTGCTGCCGCTGCCCGCCAAGCCGGTCGTCGTGGTCGGCGCCATGCGCTCCGCCTCCCAGCAGGGATACGACGGACCCGAGAACCTGCGCAACGCCGTTCTCGCCGCCGCGCACCCCGACATGGCGGGATTGGGCGTGACGGTCGTCATGGCGGGTGAGATTCACGGCGCCGACGACGTTCGCAAGGCCCACACCCATGCGTACGCCACGTTTCAGAGCCCGAATGCCGGCCGCCTCGGATTCGTGGCCGGCGGCCGGGTGACCGTCCTGCGACGCCGTCGTCCGGCGCCCCTCTCGCGCACGCCCGATCGCGCGGCGCTGCCGGTTCCGGTCCTCACCGCCGTGCTCGACGCCACGCCGGTGCTCTCTGACGCCGATCCCGTCGGCCTGGTGGTGGCGGCAGCGGGTGGCGGAAACACCCCACTCGCGTACCTGGACCTGGCCCGCCCGCTCCTCGGGCGCGGGCTGCCGGTCGTGCTCACCACCCGCTGTGCATTCGGGTCCGTGCGGCCCGGCTATGCGTTTCCCGGCGGCAGCTCGCAATGGTGGGAGGCCGGCGCCCTGTTCTCAGGCACCCTCGACGCGCTCAAGGCCCGGGTGCTGGTGGCACTGGGGCTCGGTGCGGGCGCATCCGTGGAGGAGCTCGCCGGGATCGTTGGCTCGTACGGCGGTGGCCGGCGCAATCTGTGACCGCATGGTTACGAACGTCATGGTTACGAATAGGTCCCAGCAGGGTCTCGCCACGGCGGTCCGGGCCCTCACGGTGCTGGTGGAGGCACCGCGCGGCGGCATGGCGACCTCTGCCGGGTGGCCGATGGCATCGGCTCGCATCCGGTAGTCGTTCGGCGGCTTCTTGGCGGCAAAGACCGTTACGAATTGCGGTCGGCGACTCGCACGACCTCAAGCAGGTTCGGCCCCGTCCCCGGCGCGGCAGTCGACGCAACCAGCACGACCGCTGAACCGGCGGGCAGCAGCGCATCCTCGCCAATCAGCCACGCCATGACGTCCAGGCGGCCGGATGCCCCCTCCGGTGGCATGCAGGTGCGCGCCTGCACGCCGTGAATGAGCGCCAGGCGTCGCACGACGCCGGCATCCGGCGAGAAGGCGATGATTGGCACGCGGGGTCGGAGGGCGCTCAGGATGCGAGCCGTTCGTCCGCTGCGCGTGTAGCAGGCGATGGCTGACACGTCACGATCGGCCTCGGTGAGCGCGACCGCCGCGTAGGCCAGCGCGTCCGCATCGGTTCGGGCCGTGGCCGGCGCGCCGGCAGCCATGTGGTCGGCGCCCTTCTCCTCGCAGAGCCGTGCGACCCTGGCGGCCGCCTCGACGGCCAGGATGGGGTGCTTCCCGATGGCCGACTCCCCGGAGAGCATGATCGCGTCGGCACCGTCGAAGATGGCGTTGGCCACGTCGCTCGCTTCGGCGCGGGTCGGCCGAGGGGAGGAGATCATCGATTCCAGCATTTGGGTCGCCACGATCGTCGGTATGCCGAGGTCGAGCGCACGGCGCACGAGCTGCTTCTGAAGGATCGGGACCTCTTCGTACGGAAGCTCGACCCCCAGGTCCCCACGGGCGATCATCACGGCCGAGGCAACGGCACAGATGGCGTCGAAGTCGTCGACGGCCGCCCGCGTCTCGATCTTGGCCACGATCGGCGGGCCATCGGGCCCGAGCAGATCGAGAAGCTGCCGCACATCGGCCGCTCGGCGCACGAACGACTGGGCGACGTAATCGGCGCCGAGCTCGACCGCGATGGGCAGAACGGCCAGGTCCGCCGCGGTCAGCGCCGGCTCGGAGAGGCGATCCGCCGGCACGCTGACCCCCGCGTGGGAGCGAATGTCGCCGCCGCGCATCACCTCCGTTTGCACCTCCTCGGACGTGGAGGTCACCCGCAGCTCGACCGCCCCATCGGCGAGCAGGATCCGGTCGCCGGGGCGGACGTCCGTCGCAAGGCGGGGGTACGACACGGATGCGCCGGTCGTGTCGCCGGGTCCGTCATCGGAGGGACGCAGCGCGAACGAGGTACCCGGCTCGAGGGAGACGGTCTCCTCCGCCAGCGAGCCCAACCGGATCTTCGGGCCGGGGAGGTCGGCAAGCAGCGCGACGCGCTCGCCGCCGGCGGCCCTCACGCGCCCGGCCGCCACCGAATGGCTGGCAGGCATCCCGTGCGAGAAGTTGAGGCGCGCGACGTCCATCCCGGCGCGGACGAGCTCGTCCACGCGATCCACAGTGGCCGGACCGATGGTGCAGACGAGCTTCGTTCGCCCGCCGATCACGTCACGCCGGCCTTGTACGCGGCGCCCGATGCCCGTCGCCGGTCGTGCTGCGAGAGCAGGCGCTTGCGAAGGCGGATCGCGGTCGGGGTGACCTCCACCAGCTCGTCCTCGGCGATGAACTCGATCGCCGACTCGAGGGTCAGGTCGCGCGGGGGCGTGTGGATGCGATAGTCGCCATCGGTCGCCTGGGTGCGCATCTTGGAGAGGGCCTTGGACTTGTTCGGGTTGACGTCCATGTCGCCCGGGCGGCTGTTCTCGCCGATGATCATCCCCTCGTAGACCTCGGTGGACGGACCGATGAACAGCTCCGATCGCTCGACGAGGGACGAGAGCGCGTAGGCGCGCGATTCTCCCATGCGATCGGCCACGAGCACGCCACTGGTCCGATGTGTCACCTCGCCGGCCCACGGGCCGTAGCCCTCGCCGATCTGATGGAGGAGCGCCGTCCCGCGCGTGTCGCTGAGCAGCTGCCCCCGATAGCCGATCAATCCGCGGGTGGGGATGATGAACTCCATCCGGACGCGGCCGTCCGCATCGGTGCTCATCTGCTCCAGGCGGCCCTTGCGGCCGGCGAGCGCCTGCTGCACGGAGCCGATGTAGTCGGGCGGGATGTCGATCGTGGCCCGCTCGTACGGCTCCTGGCCGTCACGCATGATCACCTCGGGGCGGCTGATCGTGAGCTCGAAGCCCTCGCGCCGCATCTGCTCGATGAGGACCGCCAGCTGAAGCTCGCCGCGGCCGCGCACCTCGAACGTCTCGCCCGACTCGGTCGGGTGGATCTCGATCGCCACGTTGCCGAGGACCTCGCGCTCCAACCGCGCCTTGATCTGCCGCGAGGTGAGGAACATGCCGTCGCGTCCGGCCATCGGCGACGAATTGACCCCGAAGGTCATGCGCAGCGTCGGCGCGTCGACGTCCAGTCGCGGAAGTGGTCTCGGATCGGCGGGATCGGTGAGGGTATCGCCGATCGTCACCTCGGGCAGGCCGGCGACGCTGACGATGTCGCCCGGCGATGCCTCGTTGATGTCGACACGGTCGATGCCGTGCGCTGTCTGGAGCGCGGTCACGCTGCCGGTGAGGGTCATGCTGCGTCCCGGCTCGACCGATCCGTCGGGGTCCTCCGCCTCTTCGCGCACGATGGTCACCCGCTGCCCGACCCGGATGGTGCCGTTGCGGATGCGGCCGACCGCCATCCGCCCGACGTAGTCGTTCGCGGTCAGGTTCGTCACCAGCAGCTGAAGCGGATGGCCCTCCTCAAAGGTGGGCGCCGGCGTCACGCTCACCATGAGGTCGAGGAGCGGGCGCAGGTCGGTCCCGGGCTGCACCAGGTCGGTCGTGGCCGTGCCCGCCTTGGCGTTGGTGTAGACGACCGGGAACTCGATCTGGTGCGCTTCGGCGCCGAGGTCCATGAAGAGCTCGTACACGTCGTCGAGGACCTGCGCGGGCCGCGCATCGGATCGGTCGATCTTGTTGAGCGCCACGATGACCGGCAGGTGGCGGGCCATCGCCTTGAGCAGGACGTAGCGCGTCTGGGGCAGCGGACCCTCCGATGCGTCGACGAGCAGCAGGACAGCGTCGACCATCAGGAGCGACCGCTCGACCTCGCCGCCGAAGTCGGCGTGGCCCGGCGTGTCGACGATGTTGAGCCGCACGCCGTCGTAGTCGACGGTCGTCTGCTTGGCGAGGATGGTGATCCCCTTCTCGCGCTCGAGGTCACCGGAGTCGAGCACGCGATCCACCACCGCCTCGTTCGCCCGGAAGGTCCCGGTCTGGCGCAGCATGCCGTCCACGAGCGTGGTCTTGCCGTGGTCGACGTGCGCGATGATCGCCACGTTGCGCAGGTCGTGGCGGACGGAGATGGTCACCGGCCAATCGTGGCAGATGCGGCTTCCGAGCGCAGGTTACGCCGGAAGTACCAGTGGCGCGGTGCCCATTGGCCATAGGAGGTATGATCCCGTACCCGTACGGTGAGCATGCATGGACGGCTCGCCCAGCCGGCGTGCCCATCCAGCCATCCATTTCGGAGCCCTTCTCTTGTCTCGCCTGTTTCGTGCTGCGCTGGCCGCATTGAGCCTCGCAGCGATGCTCGGTCTGCCGTCCACCATCCATGCCGCGTCGCCGGCCAAGGTCGCCATCATCGTCGGTCCGGTCGGCACCCTGACGCCAACCTACCTGGCCCTCGCCGATGCGGCCGCGGCTGCGGCGGAGCAGCGCGGCGCCGTCGTGGCACGCGCCTACTCACCGTATGCGACCCCGGGCAACGTGCTCGCCGCGGTGGCCGACGCGCAGGTGGTCATCTACTTCGGCCACGGCTACGGGCACCCGAGCCCGTACGGTGGGCTCAACACGGCCAAGCAGAACGGATGGGCCCTTCAGGGGCCGGCCTCGCACGGGACGCATGGCGATGCCGCCGGTGAGATCGCCTATTACGGCGAGGACTGGATCGTGGCCAACGCGCGGCCGGCCCCCGGCTTCGTGATGATCTACTCGAACACCTGCTACGCGCCCGGGGCCTCCGAGGGCGGCCACGAGCCGGCGTCTGCGTGGGTGGCGGCGCAGCGCGTCGCGTACTACTCGCGAGCAGTCTTCGCCATGGGCGGCTCCGCCTACTTCGCCACGGATTTCGACCGCGGCGCCGCCGACCTGGTTGGTCGCCTGCTCGGGGACCGCGCTGCCACGTTCGGCTCCGCCTTCGTCTCCGATCATCGCTTCGTACCTTCGGCGCTGACGTCGCAGCCGCATCCTTTGTCGGGCGGTCAGGCGATCTGGCTCCATCGCTCGAAGTACACCGACGGACCGCCGAACTACTGGTACGCCTTCGCCGGCAATCCGGATCTCAACCCGATGCTTGCCTGGGACCAGACGCCGCCGACCGCCAGCCTCACCTCACCGGAGCCAGGCGCGAGCGACGTGCGTCCTGGCGCGAAGGTCACCGTCCAGCTCAGCGAGCCGGTGATCGGCATCTCCACCGAGACGCTCTCGCTGCGCGACGCCGACGGCGAGCCCGTCGCCTTCACCATGGCCCACGACCCCGCGTCGCTGGTCGCAACGCTGACGCCCGATGCGCCGCTCACCCTGAGCAGTCGCTACACCGTCGTCGCCAGTGCCGGGATCCGCGACCTCGCGGGGAGGGCGCTGGAGCCCGTCTCGTGGAGCTTCGTTACCCGCCTCGATGCCGATCCGCTCTCCGCAACGCTGCCGATCGTCCTCGAGTCGGGGTCCCACGAGCTCCTGCGTTTCGGGCCGGATGGCACGGTCGCCGAGCACCGGGCGCTCGATGTGGTCGATCGGCGCTGGCTCCAGGCGGACCGGCGCGCGCGCCTCGTCGGGCAGCACGGCTCGTGGCTGGAGATCGACGATCCGTCGCTCGGTCGCTGGTGGGTCGCTGAGTCCGGCCAGGCGCACGCGCTCGGCCTGGTGGAGGAGGTCGCGCTCGCTGCCGATACACGGCTCACGCTGCCGCCGCAGGAGCACCTGACGCACCGCTTCGACGAGGCGGGCGTCTCACTGACACCGGGCATCGAGATCGCGGGCGATCGCGTCGTGACCGTCGATCGTCGACGCGTGCTCGACGGTCGCACCTTCCTGCGCATGACCGGAGGCGGCATCGCCGGCGCCTGGATCGAGTCGACTCCGGCCATCGCCCAAACGGAAGCCTCGGCCCGGCGCGTGCTTGCGACCACGGAACGCGCCTCCGAAGCTCGGCTCGTGCTCGAGCCAGGGTTGCGCATCGCGTTCCGCTTCGATCGCGCCGGACGCGTCGTCGAGCGGCGGACACTCTCCGATGAGGAGATCGGCAGCCTGGCCCTCACGACGCGCGAGCGCAGCATCATCGGCGTCTCACCGTTCGCCATCGTCGCCTCCGGCGAGCTTGGTGGCTGGGCGCTGCCGGAGGGGCCGGGGATTCAGATCCTGGCAGCCTCCCGCACGCCGGACGTTGCCGACTGAGGTGTCCCGGCGAGGGTCCGTCGAATGACGTACTGTCGCGTGGGACGCCTGAACGATCCACCGGGGACCGTGCGAGCGTAGCGTGAGCGAACGGAATCCTCACTGGAGAGCAGCACCATGCTCCGCCGCGCGCCTGGTAGCGCCACAACCGTCTCCGATTGGGAGCTCGGCATTGCGACGGTCCTGCTGCTTCTCGCCGTGGTCCTGACGACCCTCGTCGTTCCGAACTTCGTCTGACCAGGCGGTGCAGGTCAGCCGCGCAGGCGATAGAAGCGGAAGAAGTCGTTCTCGATCGGCAGGATCTCGACCTCGGTAAAGCCTGCCTCGGTCGCGTACGAACGGAGCGTGCTCGGGCGCATCACCGTGCCGGTCGCGACGCTCGGCGACCGAGAACGACCATCGGGCAGACAGGTGGTGATGCTCCAGCCGTACATGAAGCGCTCGAGATCGTCGCTGGGGGCGGCGAACGTTTCAGCCACGCGCTCGTCGACCACGATCAATGAGCCGCCCGGCACGAGCGCGTTGCGAATCGATCGAAGCACCGGCACCGGGTTGGCCATGTCGTGCACCGCCTCAATGATGATCGCCGCGTCGGAGGGGCCGTCGTCGAGGACAGCCGCATCCCCGTGCCGGAACTCGACGCTGCCATCCAGCCTCGATTCGGCGGCGTTATGTCGCGCTGCCTCGATCGACGGAGCGTCGAGGTCAATCCCGATCACGCGGGCCTTCGGATACGCGCGGGCGATCGCAATCGTCGACCAGCCTTCGCCGCAGGCCACGTCGGCGACGAGCGCCGCCGGATCCGCCTGCAGACGCTCATGGAGGTCGCCGACGGCCGGCAGCCACTCGCCGCCAAGCAGATGGGTGAACGCGGGGCGGTTGAAGGCGGCCTGGCCCTCCCGCATGTCGGGGCCGTAGGCTTCCCACCCGACGCCGTCGCCCGACCGATACGCGTCGACAAGGGCTGGGAGCCTGCCAAAGGCGGCGGCCACCATCCGGCTGACGGGCGCCATCAGGTTCAGGCTCTCGTCGTGGACGAGCACCGCGGCGTGCTCTCTCGAGAGGCTGAACCGATGTTCGGCATCGACGTCGAGGATGGCGCCGACCGCCTGCTGCTCGAGCCACTCGCGAACGTAGCGGGCATCGGTGCCGGTGCGCCGGGCGAGCTCCTCGGGCGTGGCCGGCCCGTTCGCATGCAGGCTGCGGTAGAGACCGAGCCGATCGCCGAGGTAGACGCCGGCCAGGTCGAAACTAGCGACGGTCGCAGCGAAGAGGCGCTCGGTCAGCGCATCGGCTGATGTGATCATGAATCCTCCTGCGACGTGCGTCGGGCCGCGGCGATGCCGCGCTCGGTCGCCGACAGGCCGACTGTCATGGTGCGCTGTCCTATTCGTCTGCGCCTGCGACATGTGACGTCGCCGCTCTGGACGAGCACGCGGCGTCCATCCGCTCGATGCCCACTGTCGGTTCTCCGCCGATGCTGGCAATCGAGCCAATTCTCAATACGGAGCGTAACGTCATGTATGTCAATTTCGCCGCCGGAACCCTGATAGTTCTCGGCATCCTGCACACCGTCCTCGGCGTCCTCGCGGGCGGCTCGGTCACCTTCACGCTCATCGGCCTCGGTGCCATCGGCTTCGCGGGCATTTTGGGCATCCTTGACCGACACGTCAGTCAGTGAGCGGCCGATGGGCGAGCTATCGAGTCGTGCGCGCCTGGACGGCCGCACCGGACCCTCGGTAGCGGAGGGCGATCCCGATCGTCGCTGCGCCCACCAGGAACGCGACGCTGTTCGGGACGATGATCGCCACGTTGCGCAGCGCGACTCCGTAGGCAATCCAGAGCGAGAAGCCGATCTGGAGAACGCCCAGGTACGAGATCGAGAGGTCCGCCGACGAGCGGCGCTCGAGCACGCACGCGGCACCGACATGGTACCCGTCATGTGGACCGCGTCGTGGACGAGCTGTGGACAGGGTCCACCGCGCATCGCAAAGTCGGGGGATAAGTGGTCTTGCGCCGCTCGTCGGTGGGGCCGACACTGAGGTCGTCCCGAAGGGGCAAGCGACAACCGGATCACACGATTTCGATCATGAGATTCGGCACCGGATGAGGTGGCTTCGGTCACCGGCATCGGACGGCAATGGTGGCTTCGGTCGCCACGGTCGGGCGTCTTGTTCCTTCGGGATATTGCGTTGTGTCCGGCCGGTGCGTTCTGTGCAGCATCGAGCGGAAGGAACCGATGACCGACACTCACGGGACCGAGGAGCGCGATGGCGCGCGCATCCACCACATCCGCTTCGCAGGAGACGTCGAGGCCTTCCTGGTCGAGCCCAGCGGCGGTGGCCGCGGACCGGCCTGCCTCTTCCTGCACTGGTTCGACACGGAGTCAGCCGACGGCAACCGCACCCAGTTCGTCGATGAGGCGGGAGACCTCGCCCGGGAGCACGGCGTCGTCTCGCTGCTCCCCCAGGGGCGGTTTCCGTGGGCCGGCGATCCGACCGATCCCGCCACCGATACGGCCCGGATCCGTGCCGAGGTCGACAGCCACCGGGCGGGGATCGACCGGCTCGCCACCCGTCCCGACGTGGACGAGGCTCGGATCGCGTTGATCGGCCACGACTTCGGCGCCATGCATGGCACGTTGGTGGCGGCCGAGGACCCGCGCATCGCCGCCGTGGTTCTGATCGCCGCCACCCCGCGCTGGGCCGACTGGTTTCTTCCGTTCTGGCCGATCGAGGGCGATCGGCACGAGTATCGGCGCGCGCTCGCGCCGCTGGATCCGATCGAACGCGTTGCGGAGATCGGGCCGCGGCCCGTTTGCTTCCAATTCGCGCGGAACGACTTCTTCATCGCCGCCATGACGGGGCTCGAGTTCCACCGCGCTGCCGGCGAGCCGAAGGAGATGCACGCCTACGACGCCGATCACGCCGTGCGGGAGCCCCGGGCACGTGCCGACCGTGCCGCGTTCCTGCGTCCAATTCTGGAGGCGGACGCTCCCCGCTGAGCCGGCTCACATCGGCAGCCCAGCTGGCTCGCTTCAGGGTCGCGGGCCAGCACGATGCGCCGCCGGTCGCCGATGCCGGAACCGCGCCTGACCGCGCGAAGGCGTCGCTCGATCGGATCCGCATCGGCGTGGCGCAGGTAGCCTGATCCGCCGGCGGGGTAGAGGCGCTGGTATCGCTCCAGTTCGGATGGCCATTCGCCCTGCAGGACGCCGAGGAAGTGCTCGCGGGTGCCCGGCCGCAGGTTGAGGACGTTCGACCAGGCATGCGTGGCGCGAGACAGCACCTCCACGATGTTCGTCTTGACCCGGATGTTCGTGCCATAGCGCTCATCCGACGGCCGATCGGCACGCCTCTCGAAACCGCGCACGTAACAGAAGGCACACCGATGCGCGCATCCCATGTATGGATTCAGGCTCCACCCGAAGCCCATCCCCTTCACCCGGTTGAGGGCCGTACGGCACGGCTCCTCGCGGTACTCGGTGCGCATGGCGCAAGATTGAACAAACGTTCGAAGCACGCCAGGTCCAGCGCCCCCGTTTGACACTTGACCGTGCCGCCCCGACCATCCATCCGATGTCCCCCGCACCCTTCCGACGCCGTGCGTGGCTGCTCGCGACGCTGCTCCTCATCCAGTCCGCAGGGGTCACGGTCGGACACCACGGCGGCCGCCCGATCACGTCGTTTCTCGCTTGCAACCGGCCTAACGTCGTCCCGCCACGTTGCACCAGCGTGGCCAACGACCTTCTGCACAGCGTCTTCTTCGACCCGACGCTGACCGAAGAGCTTGCGGATGCGCTGCGCGGATCGCTCGCCGATGACTATGACCCGACCGACCTGACGGCATTCGAGGCGACGGAGCTGTCGGAGGCGACCGATGTCGCCGCGTCATCGCAGGAGTATGGCGACCTCGGCGCCGCGGCCTGGGTCTACTGCCCCCGCGACGCGCCACAGGGCACCAATGCCGACGGGGATCGCTGGTGCCGCATGCAGGAGATGCACTTCAACCTCGATCCGCGATTCGCCGCCTTCTTCGCGGACGATGAGAGCCGGGACCATGTCGCCTGCCATGAGCTCGGCCACACTGTCGGCCTGCTGCACTGGGGCAACCCGCCCACCAGCGATGGTCCGGCAGCCGCCACCTGCATGAACGCCGATACGCCGAATGGGCCGACCGGCCTGCACCCGAACGACATCGATCACATCAACGCGTACCACTACGTTGCCCCGCCGCCGAGCCGCCGGATGATGCTCGTCCACCGGCCCGAGCCATCGCTCACCTCGATTGCGGGCGCGCCGGTCGAGGCGGTGCAGCTCGAGCGCCCCGGATCGTTGAGCGAGATGGCGCGCTCGTCCGACGCGGTTGTTCGCGGAACGATCATGGCCGTCGCGGCGGGTCGGACCTTCGGCGACCGGGCGGGCACGCCGCTCCACTACGCCGCCGTCACGCTCAGGGTCGACGAGCTCGTGGCGGGTTTCCTGGCGATGCGCCACGAGGCGGAAGTCACGCTGGAGATTCCGCTCTTCGACGGCCCGGAGGCGATCGCGCAGCTGGCGGCGGGCCTGCCGGGCGGGGAGGGCCTCTTCTTCCTCCGAAACAAGGGGGCGTCGGCGCGTGACGCCGGCATGCCGTGGACGGCGCAGCTGGCCGACTCCGCGTATCACCGCCTCGTGGTGTTCGGCGCCGTCATCGCGAATGCAGGCGGCCGTGCCGATGCCGGGGAGGATGCGCTCGGCATCCTTGGGCAGCTCGACGGAACCGGGTTCGGCGAAGCAGTTCGCCGCGTCCGTGACGCCGCCGGATAGACCGCTCACGTTGGTCGTGCCACCGGTGCACCGTCCTTGCGCTGCCGGCTGGCGCCAAGAAGTGGTGGGCTCAGGAGTGCAAAGGTGCGATTGTTGGTCATCGGACGTCGGTAGGAGAAGTACGGAGCCGAACCAGGCGCAGGGTCGGAGCGCACGCAGGTCGATGCAGCCGGCGACGGCCGTCTTGATGCGGACATCGAGGGTCTCTCCCTCCTACCACGCGGGCGCCGCGGGGAGTGGCTACCTGATCGCCTCGAGCCAGGGTAGCGACGGATTCGCGGTCTACGAGCGCGGCGGCAGCAACGCCTACGTGACGACCTTCGAGGTCGCCGCTCGAGCCATCGACCGGGTCTCGGGCACGGACGGCATCGACGTGACGAACGCCGCGCTCGGCAGCGCGTTCCCTCATGGTGTCTTCGTGGCCCAGGACAACACGAACGACGATGGGAACCAGAACTTCAAGCTCGTGCCCTGGGAGACCATCGCCGGGTCAGCCTCGCCGCAGCTCGTCGTCGACACGAGCTGGGATCCGCGCGCGGGCGGTCGCTGACCCTGCCGCAGCGGGGAAGGCCGGGCCGCATGCTACGGTGGCGTCGATGGCCACCAGCCGCGGACGTTCGCCGATCCTGCGTGTCGGCACCAGGATTCGGAAACTTGCCCGGGGCGCGGCGATCCGGACGCTATCGATCCTCGCACCGTTGATCTCGAACGGAGTCCGCCGACTGCCGTTCGGCACCCGCCTGGCCAGATTCGTGCTCGCGCAGACGTGGCGCCGCGGCAACGCCGACATGCTCGACCGATACCTGGTGTCGGGATATCAGAACCCACGCATCAACATCCAGAGCGTCCTTGTCCGGCACTTCCTGATGTCGAAGCTGTTCGCCTCCGAGCACGATCAGCTCGCCAAGGCAGAGATCGAATTCGCCATCGCGCTCAACGAGGTCCTTCGCTGCCGGGCGCTGGAGCTCGGCGTCACGATGGGTTCATTCCTCGATCCGGCGAAGCACGCCGCGGTGCAACGAGTCGACCGATCCATCGCCGAGCGGGAGACGGCGTTCGAGCAACGCTGGAGCGCGGCACTGTCGGAGCGAACGGCCCGACCGCTGAGCGTCCTGGAGTTCGCCTGTGGCTCCGCCAACGATTTCCGCGCCTTCGTGAGCTACGGGCTCGTTCGTCACTTGGACTACACCGGTGTCGATCTCACCGCCAAGAACATCGAGAACGCGCTGCGCCGTTTCCCAGATGCGCAGTTCGAGGTCGGAAACATCATGGACCTGCGGTATGCGGACGGATCCTTCGACTTCGTGATCGCCGCGGACATCTTCGAGCACCTCGCGCCTGACGAGATGGAGCGCGCGCTCGATGAGGCATGTCGCCTGGCACGGCACGGCGTCGTTTTGACCTTCTTCAACATGTCGGGCGGGCCAGAGCACCTGGTGCAGCGGAAGCGGGCCTACCACTGGAACAGGCTCAGCGCTCCCCGCGTCGAGGAGCATCTTCGGCGCCACTTCTCGACGGTGACGACGATCCCCGTTGCGACATGGCTCAAGGACCGATTCGACTATCGACACTCGTACAACCGCAACGCCTACACGATCATCGCCGAGAACCCCGAGGCGTCGGTTGCGGCGCCCGGCGGCGAGTGACTCTCAGGCTCAATCTCACCGAAATTTGGGCGCGCCGGTGGCCCGAGGATCGTCGCCGCACGCCGACGACGCGCGCATCCGAAAGGTCGGTCAAAGCCGGCCCGAACCGACAGCCGGGCTGGGTATGGCCGAAATATCGGTCGCCCGCACGGGGTGGAGGCCGCGTGCGTGCAGGTCCAGGGCCAATGATGCACCGAGATATCGGTCGAACCCAGCGCGAGTCGCGTCGTCCAGGCACGGATGCTGTCGGCTAGACCTGCTCCATCGTCGTCGATGGCTGCCCGGCACTGACCCCGAGGCCGATCGCGCAGGCCACGCCGGTCGAATGGTCGGGACAGTAGCCGGCCGGATTCTTCGCCAGGTATTGCTGGTGGTAGCCCTCGGCGAAGTAGTAGGTCGGCGCATCGGCGATCTCGGTCGTGATCTCGCCGAATCCCGACTTCGTGAGCTCCGCCTGGTAGATGTCGCGTGACGCGATGGCTGCCTCGCGTTGGGCATCGGTGTGGGTGAACAGGACGGACCGATACTGCGTGCCGCGGTCGCCGCCCTGCCGCATTCCCTGGGTCGGGTCGTGGTTCTCCCAGAAGACCTTGAGCAGTTGCTCGTAGCCGATGCGCTGCGGATCGAAGACGATCTGCACGACCTCGGCGTGGCCGGTCCTGCCGGAGCAGACCTCCTCGTAGGTCGGATTGGGGGTGAAGCCGCCGGCGTATCCGGCCGTGGTGGAGCGGACGCCCGGGGACTGCCAGAAGAGCTTCTCGGCGCCCCAGAAGCAGCCCATGCCGAACACCGCCAGCTCACTGCCGGCTGGGTAGGGTCCCTTGAGGACGGAGTCGTTGACGAAGTGACGCTCGGCGGTGGGGAGCGCCTGGCCGCGCCCGGGGAGGGCGTCGCCAGGGTCGGGCATCCGCGAGCGATTACCGAAGAGGAACATAACGTCAAGTGTACGCATCCGCGGTCCGGGCGCATGCATGCGGAAATACCATCAGCCGCATGGCCGACGAGTCGCTGCCCGACTATCCCGAGGTGCGGCTGGCCGAGCTGGTGAGGCCGAACCACACGAACCATCACGGCACGCTCTTCGGTGGTCACGCGCTCGGCCTCATGGACCATGCCGGCTGGGTCGCAGCGACCCGTTGCGCGCGCCGCACGATGGTCACCGTCACCTTCGACCGGGTGGAGTTCTAGGTCGCCGTTCGGGCCGGACAGCTGTCGGTATCACCGGCCGGACGCGACGCACCGGCGCCAGGGGACGACAAACGCCCCGCTCGGGCTCGGGGCCGATCGGGGCGTCCATCCTGGAGGGAGGTTGGGTCTGATGCCACTCTCTCCGTTTCCCGACGATGGCGCCACGGCCGAAGGACCCACGCGGCCGTACGTCATGCGACGTAGGGCGCCTATGGTCGACCGTGCGCCCGCATGATCCGCATGAGCCAATCCGGATCGAGCCTGTGGGCGGTGATGCCGTCGCGGCCGGTCATCGTGTCGGCGGCCAGCAGCGCGTTGGCGATCGCCTCCTCGGTCGCCTCCGCGACCGCCTCGAGGAGCGGATTGATCTGCTGATCGGGCAGCATCTGCAGCTCGACCGTGGCACGCGGATCGCGCTCCCCTGCGCCCCGCGACAGGCCTCGGTTGCCGGTCGCGAACGCGACGAACAGGTCACCGGACCCGTGCGAGGCGTAGCTGCCCATGCGTGCGACGCCCAGGCCGACCCGCTGCGCCAGACGGGCGCATTGGTGGGGGAGAAGCGGCGCATCGGTGGCAACGATGCCGATGATGGACCCGCCCTCTGTGCCTGCCCGGGTGCCGAGTGCTTCGACCTGGTCCCATGGCGAGGGCACGTCGGTCACCGGGATGGCTGCTCCCACGGGCACGCCGTCGATCCGCAGCAACGCGCGCTCACCGTAGTTCGCCTGGACCAACAGGCCCACCGTCCAGCTGCCGGCCACCCGCGAGGAGGTTCCGATCCCACCCTTCAGCTCGTGGCAGATCATTCCCGTGCCGCCGCCGACGTTCCCTTCCTCGACGGGACCGTCGGAAGCCGCCGCCAGTGCGGCATGGACGTGCTCCGGGCGAACATGGAAGCCGTTGATGTCGTTCAGCGCCCCGTCGTACGTCTCTCCCGTGACCGGGAGCGCCCAGGCGGCATGGCTCATGGCATGGGCGCGAACCGCGGCCTCAATCAGCGCGTCGTGAACCACGCCCACGCTGTGTGTATTGGTGATGCCGATTGCTCCGCCCAGCATCCCCGCCTCGCGGATCCATTCCAGCCCGGTGAGCTCGCCGTTGCCATTGAGCCGATGCGCTCCGGCGAAGACCGGCTCGGTCCAGATGTCGCCGTCATGCGGCACGATGACCGTCACCCCGGTTCGCACCGGTCCGGCACCCGGTTCCAACGGGCCGTCGCCGCTGATCAGGGTCGTGTGACCAACGCGCACGCCGGCCACGTCGGTGACGGCGTTCAAGGGGCCCGGCTCAATCCGCCCGATACGGATTCCCAGCTCGCGCGCTCGCATCGGCGGAGTCTAGCCTGACCGGTCGTGAGCGAGCGGGCGAGCGCCGGGAGCTCCGGTGCTCGACGAGCCAGAGGCCGATGAGCACGATCGCGCCACCGACCACGGTGAGCGGCCCCGAGCCGTTCGCCGAGCAGGGCCACCGACGGCGGCACGCCGACGATCGGCACCAGCAGCGCGAAGGCGCTGGCGCGCGCCGCGCCGATACGGGCCACACATCACGTCAGAGGGATGAGCGCTCAACGCGAGCCCCGTCGATCTCTTCCCACGAACGAAGGAGGTGCACCGCGCTGAATCCCTCGTCCGCGAGCGATGCAAGCGAATCCTGGAGCCGGCGATGCTGGCGGCGGATGGCGGCCGGTGGCGGGCGCGGAGCCCTGCGCCTGGCATTGCGCTCGAGCGCGACCGCGATCGGCAGATCCAGGACGATGGCAACCGATGGGCGACGATGCCGGCGGGCCACCGCGATCAGCTGCCCTCTCGCCCAGTCCTCCACGTTGGTCGCGTCGACGACCGTCAGGCGGCCGTGGCGCAGGCGCATGGCCAGGACGCGATGGAGCAGGTCGAACGCATCTTCGGTGGCTGCCTGCGCCGTTGGATCATCGGTGATCATGGCCCGCATGGCGTCGGACGAGAGGATCTCGGTCGGGGCGAAGTGGCGACGGGCGAACGTGCTCTTCCCGCTCGCCGCAATCCCGATCAACAGGACCAGGCCGTCGGTCCGCAGGCGAAGTGTCGGGGAAACGGACCGACCGCCGAGGTCGTCGGCGGCCGGTGGGCTCGTCACTGGAAGGGGATCAGCCCCGTGCGTCGCAGTCCGGGCACATCTCCGACTCCGGGATCGGCGCCTTCGGCTCGCCCGTGGCTCGCGGCAGGGCGCGCCCGCAGATGGTCGAGCCGGGCTCGCCGACGAGATGCACCTTGCTGAAGTGGCGATCCGGCAGCCGCCACGTCACATAACGTCGCTGCTGAGTGGGGGTCGAGGACACAGGGCGGACTCCGTCTGCGGAAGGCCAATTGTGCCAGAAATCGGCCCTCTCCACAAGTCGCCGCCCGATCTGGCAGCATGCCCGGTACAGCCATGAAACGGATCGGAATTCTCACCGGCGGCGGCGACGTCCCCGGCCTCAACTCGGTGATCAAGAGTGTCGTCTATCGGTCGAGCGAGGTCGGATGGGACGCGGTCGGCATCAGGCGCGGGTGGCAGGGACTGACCCACACCGACACGAGTCTCGAGGACGGCGGTGGCTACCTGCGAGCGCTGGATCGGGTCGGCACGCGCGCCATCGACCGGACGGGTGGCACGGTGCTCCATACCTCGCGGACCAGCCCCTCGTCGATGGGCCGTGGGGCGCTCCCGGACGGGCTCGACGACGTGCGTATCGCTGGCCTCGAGGTGGAGGAAGGACGCTACGATCTCACCCCGCTCGTGCTCGAGAACCTCGAGAAGCTGAAGATCGATGCGCTGATCGCGATCGGCGGTGACGACACGCTGAGCTACGCCGCCCGCCTGGGGCGCGAGGGGTTCCCGATCATCGCGATCCCCAAGACCATGGATAACGACGTGCACGGCACCGAGTACTGCATCGGCTTCTCGACCGCCGTGACCCGCGCGAAGGAGCTCATCAACCGCCAGCGGACCACACTCGGCAGCCACGAGCGCATCGGCGTGTTTCGTATCTTCGGGCGCAATGCCGGCTACACCGCGTGGTATGCCGCCTACGTCACCAGCTCGCGGTGCGTCATCCCCGAGGCGCCGTTCGACCTCGGCGCGCTCGCCGACCTTCTCGCGGACGATCGGCGCCTGAACCCGTCCGGCTACTCCTTCGTGATCGCCAGCGAAGGGGCCATCTGGAGGGGCGGCGAGCTGCACGAGGTCGGGGAACCGGATGCCTACGGCCATCGCCACAAGGCCGATGTCGGCGAGGCGCTCGCCGAAGAGCTGAAGCACCGCACCGGCGTCGAGACCGTGCACTCGGACCTGACCTACGACCTGCGCTCCGGCGACCCGGATGCGCTCGACCAGATGGTGGCGATCACCTTCGCCAACGTGGCGGTCGACCTCCTTGCCGATGGCCAGTTCGGGCGCATGGTGGCCATCCGTGACGGGAAGTACTCGCACGCTCCGCTGCCGGCGCGGTCGCTTGGCGCGCGGACGCTCGACGTGGATGCGATGTACAACGCCGGGCGGTTCCGGCCACGGTACGAGGCCAAGCTCGGTTCCCCGCTGCTGCTGGGGCCGGCGGTCATCGAGTGAGCGGCGGCGAGGGCGCGTTCGCGCCGGAGCGGCGCCTGCTGACCATTGGGCTGATCGGCCTCGTCACGGCCGCGGCCTTCGAGGGCATGGCCGTGCCGACCGTCCTTCCGGCCATGGTCGGCGACCTCGGAGGGCTGGATCTCTACGGCTGGGCCTTTAGCGCCTTCTGGCTGACGAACATCATCGGCATCACGCTGGCGGGCTCGGACGCCGATCGCCGCGGCCCCGGCCGGGCGTTGGCGGTTGGCGTCATCCTGTTCGGTGCCGGCCTGGCCGTGTCGGGAGTCGCCAACGAGATGTCGGTTGTCATCGCCGGGCGAGCGATCCAGGGCTTTGGCTCGGGGGCCATCGGCTCGGTCGTGTACGCGGCGATCGCGCG